>Ga0209828_1001282_pt1 | contig 23007 bp, 25 predicted proteins | sample MaitaG_FD_187429 | JGI IMG/M metagenome (GOLD analysis project Ga0209828, IMG submission 187429) | Marine algal microbial communities from Maine, USA - Maine_Asex2 metaG (SPAdes) (version 2) | ecosystem: Host-associated > Algae > Red algae > Unclassified | place: Maine, USA | collected 2015-01-05
TGGCGGTCAAGTTTTTTATACTCCGCCAAATTTCCTCACTAGCGGTGGATTCACTTATGTGGTTTCTGATGGCAATGGTGGCACGGATGCGGCAGCTGTAACGTTCGGTATTGTTGATATGGATAACCCGACAGCAAATCCTAATGTCACTAATGAAAATATTACTGTAGCGCCGGGTGGAACCTTCACTCTTGACGTTATCGCTAACGATACTGATCCTAATGGAGATAGCTTAACACTGGATCAGGTTACAGGTGGTAGTCAGGGAGCGTTTACCAAAAATGGTAACACCATCACATACACAGCAAATGGTGGTGCATCAGGAACAGATCAGCTCTTTTATGGGGTTGCTGATGGTCAAGGCGGAAATGGTTCTGGAACAGTAAATATTACTATCCAGTAAATATTCCCCACAGATAGCAGTATCACAGGCCGTAGCGGATTCAGAGGTGTCTCTGAGTTAGCTACGGCTTTTTTGCGTGTCAGCGTTTTAGTATTTCGTGATAACATCAGATTATATTTGATGATGTTATCGATTAACGAGGATAAACCGCCAATGAGCGAGCCAGTGGTAAAAAAACGCAAGCGCACTTGGCTGCGTCTTATCCTTGAGGTGTTGTTAATTCTAAGTATTGTCTTCGGTGTGCGGCTGTGGTTTCAAAGAGACCTGCCTTCTGGGCCTGCGCCAGATTTTCAAGCAGTTCTGATGGATGGCAAACTCGTCAACATCAAAGACTACCGGGGAGAACCTTTGCTACTGCATTTCTGGGCGAGCTGGTGCAAATTCTGCAAGCTTTCAGAAAGTAGTATCACCAATATTGACAAGGATTGGCAGGTCTTGAGTGTTGCCTTTCAGTCTGGTGACAAAGAAGCGGTGAGTCAGCACATGAAAAAGCGAAGCATCGAGTCTTGGACGGTGATCCCTGATCAGGATGGAAGGCTGGCCGAATTGTTTGGTGTTAGAGCAGTGCCTGCTAGTTACATAATAGACGGTAAAGGCGAAATAAGAGTTAAAGAAGTGGGTGTAACCACAGCATGGGGGTTGCGAGTTAGACTCTGGTACGCCAAGAATTTTGAGAGCTTTGCTGATATGTTGGGTATAGCTCCCGCGCGGGCTGCTTACACGAAAGATGACGTTGCTGTAATTTCTAAAGAAAAATAAATGATCAGCAGAAAAAATAAACTTGATGTAGATTACTTGAAAAGCAACTGTGGGGCAGCTTGGTCAGCAATACACGTTTTTGAGAAGCTTGACTCAACCAGTAGTTGGCTAAAAACACAAAATCAAAACCCTGTTGTGTGTTTAGCAGAAACGCAGACGCGAGGGCGCGGTCGCAACGGAAATTTATGGTTGTCTCCCAATGCAGAAAACATCTACCTTTCCTTTAATTGGCGATTTGAATCATTGCCGCCCCATCTGCCGTTACTGAGCCTGTGGATAGGCATTACGGTTGCAGAAACGATTGAATCAATGGGGGTGAAAGGTCACGGCATAAAGTGGCCAAATGATTTGTATTGGCAGCAAAAAAAATTGGGTGGGATTTTAATAGAAACCAGCAACGCCTCATCTGAGGTGATTGTTGGAATAGGTATTAATGCCAACGTTTCAGTAATGGAGGGTGTAGATCAGCCTTGGACTAGTTTGAGTGCTGTTAAAGGTAAAAGCATCGATAGAAATAAGTTATTGGTAAAAATGCTTAATGCGCTGTTTAGGGGGATGGAGTCATTTTCAACACTCAATATTGATTCGCTAGTATCTCAATGGGTTATGTGGGACCTGATTAGAGATAAGCCAGTTTCATTTCTATGCGGAGGTGAAGTATGTGAAGGTGTTGCGCAGGGAATCGATCCTTCAGGTTATCTATTAGTAAAGCTGGAGTCAGGTGAAGTTGAAGCGTTTAACACGTCGATTAGCAAGGTGCGTTGGTGATGATGTTACTGCTCGATATGGGTAATAGTCGACTCAAATCTGCTGTACTAAATGAAGCAGGCGAGCTCTCTCAGTTTGTGTTTGCTGCTTATGACTTGCAATCGCCTATTGATACACTTGCTAAGCATTTGAGTTGTTATGAATCAATGGACTCGGTTACTTTGGTCTCGGTACTTGGGGAGTCTTTTCGGGAACAGGCCAGTGCTTTGCTTGGTGAACAAAAAATACCATTACATTGGGCTGATTCTGAAGCAAGCGCTTATGGCGTGACTAATCGCTATAATCAACCGAAGCAATTAGGCAGTGATCGATTTGTAGCATTAGTAGCTGCCAGGCGGGGGTTTCCACAGCAGGCTTGTATTGTCATTGATTGTGGAACTGCGGTGACAATTGATGCCCTGACTGACAATGGCGAGTTTCTTGGTGGTGTCATCATTCCAGGGCTCAAGCTTTGGAGTGATAGCCTCATTCAAAGAGCGGATCAGCTAAACGATCACCAAATACAAACTCCTGAATTATTTGCCCGAGATACGGCTCAGGCCATCGGTAGCGGCAGTGTTTTTGGTTTGACGAGTGCCATAGACGGCATCTGCCAAAGAATGAGTCAGGAATTACAGCAGTCATCAGCGAATAAAGCGACTCCCAAATTAGTAATTTGTGGCGGAGATGCTGAATTGGTGGCTCAATACTCACAGCTTAACTTTGAGTTGATACCACATCTGGTTTTAATGGGCTTAGCCGAATATACTTAGCGTCGATGCGTATTCTAATAATTGCACTAATCACTTTGAATGTACTCTACTTTGTAGGTGTGTATCTTTTTAGTGCGGCTTTTGATCGGCCACCACCACTCAAAGAGCCTAATATTCCAACCATTAAGCTGATGACGATGAATTCGTCGGGAGGACTAGGTGAGGCTGACAATAATTCGAATGATGCCTGTTTCACCGTCGGCCCCTACAATATCGAAAGAACTGCCAGGCTAATGGCTGAGAAAATATCTCAGGCGGGGCTAGCCGTGACAGTGAAGCGTCAGCAAACTGATCGCATTCAAAAATATCTGGTATTTCTACCTCAGTTGCCGACGCGTGCTGCAGCTGAAAAAATAGTGGCTGACATCAAGAAAAATAAAATAAAAGAATACGCGATCATTGATTCTGGGCCTTACAAAAATGCAATCGCACTAGGCACTTTTAATGATCTGGATAAGGCGCGCAGACATACCGAATATGTCCGCTTTCTTGGTTATGATGCAAAGCACACAGCTCAGAAACGAAGAGCGAACGTTTATTGGGTGAGTTACGATGACACGTTTAGAGACTCCGCGCCTGTCTTGGAGTGGAGTAGATCTATCGACCCTAAGTCTATTATCCAGAAAATACCTGAGACCTGCGAGTATTAAATAATGAGAACCCTGTTATTAGTAGCACATGGGAGTCGCGTGACGTCTTCTAACGATACCGTTGTGAAGTTGGTCGATAAATTACGTCCTAAGCTTGAGAGTTACGGCTTTGAGGCGGTTGCTCATGCTTTTTTGGAGTTAACCACGCCGGGTATCCCGGAGGGTATACAGCAGCTTGTCAGTTCGGGTGCTACCCAAGTAGTGGTTTTGCCATATTTTCTTGCGCCGGGAACGCATGTGGTTGATGACTTGCCCGAATTAATCAGTGAGGCAAGAGAGAGTTACCCTAATGTCTCATTCAAGGTAATGCCTTATCTAGGCGGTGTTGATGGGATTATTGATTTAATCTTGGAAAGTGCACGACTGCATAACAATTAAAAATAGAGTGGATGCCAACCAAATTGCCGTGGTAATCATTGACCTTGAACCAAGGGTTCAAGTGGGAAAAATGAGAATAACATAAGGCTTCCCGAATGAACGGTCATGCGCACAATCACTCCACAAACATTCCCGGGTAAAGTAAATAGGCTCAAGGGATAACCCGAATACTCACAAACAACCCAGTCGACATCCGTATCTCCCAATATAGATCAAACGGCAGGATTTGTTAAGTGTTGAATGATTATTCAGATAGTTGGTTAAAATATGAGTAGTTGCGTATAAAGGCTTGCAAGTTTTCTTTTTGTTCGCTATAACGATAAGCGGTGAAACCAAAAGGAAACTAAGATGTTGACGGTAAAGCAAAACAATGTTCTGAATGTCATCCGTGAGTTCATTCGGGACAATCAGCGTCAACCTACGCTGGAAGAAGTAGGCTACAAATTAGGTATTGGTCGCAGTACGGTCCACAAGCACGTCCAGGCTTTAATTAAGTCAGGTTCGCTATTTGAGTCTGCGGGCAAGTTTGCCTATGAATATATCGATGAAGACGATGAGTTAGGGAGTCTACCTTATCTAGGGCTAATAGCCGCAGGTAAGCCGCTTGAAGCGCTATCTGATCCTCGTCAGATTAACCTCGCCAAGTTCTTTTGTGGTGCCGGACGTTATGTGCTGCGAATCAGTGGCGACTCAATGATTGATGCCGGAATCTTCGATGAGGACTATGTTGTTATCCGCAAGCAGGAAACGGCCAGGCCGGGGAGTATCGTTGTAGCATTGGTTGATCAGCGTGAAGCAACACTCAAATACTATCATCCTCATTCAACGGGTGTGATTGAGCTACGCCCGGCTAACGAAGCGTTAGAGCCCATGTACTATCAGGCTGATAGTGTGGTTATTCAAGGAGTTTTAATAGGTGTCTTCCGGGATTATCAGGCCGCGAGTTAAAATCTTCTCATTTAGCGCTGTAGTGTCTTATGCAGAATAAGACAAAAGGCAAACTATAGATTATTTGGCGAATTTTGCTTACCACAAAATTCGCTAGTATCGACTGTAAATTAAATATTAATAATACTGTTATGGTGATTGACTGCCTAGTTGCCCATTCCATTCTGCAAGGCATCCAACACGATAGGGTCTACAAACTGCGAGACGTCGCCACCCAAAGAAGCCACTTCTTTTACCAGCGATGAAGAGATGAACGCATACTTTTGCTCAGGCATTAGGTAGACAGATTCGATTTCAGGGCGAAGGCTGCGGTTCATGCTAGCAAGCTGAAACTCATATTCAAAATCGGAAACCGCACGTAAGCCTCTTATTAATACGCTAGCGCCTTCTTCGTGGGCGAATTCAGTGAGTAATGTGCTGAAGCCCTTAATCGTCAAATTGTTAGCCTTATCACCAAATACTTCTTCAGCCAGCTGTATACGTTGTTGCAAAGTGAACTTCGGGTTTTTTTTGGAGTTCGAAGCAATGGCTAAAATCACATGATCAAATAGATCGCAGGCGCGTCTCAAGAGGTCGGTGTGACCGTTGGTAATTGGGTCAAAGGTTCCTGCGTAGATAGCGGTTATTGGCTTTTCAGATTTAGAGGTCATGGGCTTATTTGAGTGTAAGAAGTCATTAATGGGGTCTGGTCACGGAAAGAACGAATTCAAGCTCCTGTAATTTTTTTGCAACGTTGAGTAAATGGTCGTTATCTAAAACATCAAGTGTGATGGCAAAGGTTTTAGTGTCTTCATCGCCACTAATATGCATTTCTTCAGTGTTAATGTCGAGATTGTGTAGTGTATTACTAATGCTGGAGAGGCTGCCCACACGATTGCTCGCTTCAATGGTCAGCTTAGCGTGATAGCTTTGATCGCTGCCTGTTGCCCAAGAGATCTTTAGCGGTTTGTTGTGGCTAGAATTGTTCTTCATCTTTTTGCAATTACCACGATGAATTGCCATGCCCTTATCTTTCACTAGCTGCGCGACGATTATGTCGCCTGGAATAGGGCAGCAGCAAGATTGTAGTTCAACCGCAAGGCCTTGTGTTCCCTTGATTAAAATGGGTTGGTCCGCATCTTCTTCGCTAATTTTAAGTAGGCTATCTTCATCGATTAATCGTCGCGCAACTAATTTTGCACAATGATCGCCGTGAGCAATGTGCGTGTACAGTGACTCCGGCGAGCTAATGCTAAGTCGTTCAAGTGTTCCTGATAGCTGCTCTTCAGGCAGTTCATTGATCTCGGTGCCGTAAGGCTTGAGTGCTTGGTCCAGTAATTGTTCACCCAGTGCCAAAAACTCTTTGTCTTTGCGGCTATTTACCCACTGGCGAATTGCTGCACGGGCTTTTCCTGTCGCAACGTAGTTCAACCATGAGGGCTGAGGTCTGGCGTTATCATCTGTAAAAATTCTTATTAGTGAGCCGTTTTTTAGCTCTGTGCTTAACGGAACGCGTCGGTGGTCCACATACGCTTGGCTGCAACGATTGCCAACGTCAGTATGGATTTCATAAGCAAAGTCGATGGGGGTAGAGCCGACCGGTAACGTTTTTATATCACCTCTGGGTGTATAAACTTGTATCTGGTTTAAAATTAAATCGGCTTGAATATCTTCCATAAACTCTGAAGGACTGCCGTTTGTTTGCTGAATATCTGCAACCTGTTTGATCCAACGATCCAAGTAGGTTTTTGAAAAATCAGAAGCGGACATTGAGTTTGGATAGCGAAAGTGTGAGGTCACACCATATTGAGATATCTGGTACATCTGCTTGGTTTGAATCTCAATTTTAAGTAGTAAGCGCTCGTAAGTAATTAATTCGGTTTGCAATGCCTGATAGCCATAAGCTTTGCGTGCAGCAATAAAGTCTCGAAATTTACCTATTTTAGGGCTGTATAGTTGGTGTATGGCGCCGAGTGCTAGGTAGCACTCCGGCATTTTATCAACCAAAATACGAATCTCAATGCCGTCTGTTTCATTGCTTAAATACTTATTGGCTTTAAACTTTTGCGCTTCTTCATAGGTTTGGTAGAGATCTTTTTCCCATAAGAATACTGAACTTTCAATTTGGTGACTTTTTATAGATTCAGTAATGTCATTGAGGATTCTGTCGTAAGTGAGTTGCTTCTGACTGCGGTTGGCTGCGACCGATTTGAGGAGTACTTGATATCGCCAAGGATGTAAGTGCATCAGACAAAGGTCTTGCAATTCCTTGCGGAACTGATTCATTCCCATTTTTCGGGCTAAGGGAGCGTGAATCATTAATGTTTCATTGGCGATGCGGCGTTTTTTCTCAGCGGGCATGGAGCCCAGTGTTCGCATGTTATGAAGGCGGTCAGCTAATTTGATCAATACGACTCGGTAGTCCTGAGTCATCGCAATCATCATTTTCTGAAAGCTGGCTTCAGCGGCTTGGGTTCGCGAAGTAAAGTGATTACCTGCGAGTTTAGTCACGCCATCGACCAAATCAGCAACAACATCACCGAATCGGTCGGAAATATCGCTTTTGCTGTAATGAGTGTCTTCCACAACGTCATGAAGTAGGGCAGCGCAAAGTGTGTCAACATCCATATGCAAATCGGCAAGGATGCGGGAAACTTCTAAGGGGTGGTAAATGTAGAGTTCGCCAGATTTTCGGCGAACGTCTGAATGTGCTGAGGCGGCAAAATTATAGGCGGTGCGTGTAGTATCGATGTCCGCAGAAGACTGATAACGCTGAACAATGCGATACAGGTCTGTGGACTCGAAGTCCGGCGCTTCACCCGCCGTAGCCATGTTATTTAGGCTTCGATAGTTATTTCAAGCGCATCTTGTTCACTCGGAACCAGTACTTCCTGAGCGACGGCGGCTTCGACTACAACGTTGTCAGCAATTTCTCTGAGGGCTATCACGCAAGGCTTGTCGTTGTTGCGCTCTACTAATGGCTCTGCACCTTCAGCGATTTTGCGGGCGCGTTTGGAAGCCTGTAGCACGAGTGCATAATTACTATCAACGTACTTTAAACAGTCTTCGACCGTGACTCTGGCCATAATTAATACCTAAGCTTTATCATTGAAGGGATGTCAATTATAGACCGCTACTAATTAAATGCCACCTTAAAAGCTCGTTAAATAATTAAATCGGCTAAGAAAAGGGATAATGTTTGCAAATTTAATAAATATGATATTCTGCGCGCCAAACGGGGTTGCCCGTCGGCGGCCTTTAGAAATTTTTCAGGAATGAGAGTGAGATGAGTCGATTCAGTCACGATGAGCAGTTTTTTCATGGTAAATCGGAAAGCCTTGGTGTTTTGCTGGTTAACCTTGGAACGCCTGATGAGCCAACGCCAAAAGCGGTCAGGCGTTACCTTAAACAGTTTCTTTCAGATGGTCGGGTGGTAGAAATTCCTAAGGCAATATGGTGGTGCATTCTAAACGGCATTATCCTTCGTACACGACCTGCGAAAAGTGCCAAGCTGTACGCTTCGGTGTGGGAAGATGCTGGCTCACCGCTACTCAAATACGGAAAATTACAGCAACAGGCATTGCAAGCTGAAATGGCCGTGCGATTTAATGGTCCTGTACATATTGAGTTGGCGATGCGCTATGGTAACCCCTCGATTCTGCAGGGGCTAAGGAACTTGCGCGCTCAGGGTGCTAGGCGTCTATTGATATTGCCGCTCTATCCACAGTACTCGGCGGCAACCACTGCCACGACTTACGACGCGGTTAGCTTGGAGATGAAGCGCTGGCGATGGTTACCAGAAATTCGTTTTATCAACCAATACCACGATAATCCGAGGTATATTGAAGCGCTGGCTAATAGTGTCAAGAGGCACTGGGCGGAACATGGGCAGCAAGAAAAATTAATGATGTCGTTTCATGGCTTGCCCCGACGAAATCTTGAGTTAGGCGACCCGTATCATTGTCAGTGCCATAAAACAGGACGTTTGCTTGCTGAGGCGCTTGGTTTGAAGCCCGAGCAATGGATGGTCACCTTTCAGTCGCGATTTGGTCGAGCCGAATGGCTGAAGCCTTATACGGACAAGACGCTTGAGAAGTTGGCAAAAGATGGTTTGAAAAGTGTCGATATTGTTTGCCCCGGGTTTTCTGCGGACTGTCTTGAAACGTTGGAAGAAATCGCTGTTGAGAATCGAGATGTATTTAAGGAGGCTGGGGGTGAAAGCTATGCCTATGTTCCTGCTCTAAATGAAGATGCGGAGCATATTCAAGTGTTAGCTGACCTTGTTCAGCAGCATACGCAAGGTTGGCCTGAGACTAGTGCCGATTGGAGTGAGTCCCAAGCGCAAGCTAGTGATCAAAGTACACAGGCGCTAGCTAAATCTATGGGCTCAAAGCGCTAGTAATGGTTGTTTAATGACTATAATAAAGGGTGACGTAGAAATGCCTGACAATAAAATTCGATCTAAGTATTTCTTATTGCATCCTCGTTACTTTGCGATCTGGTTAGGCTTGTTCGTGGGGTTTATTGTTAGTTTGCTCCCACAATCAGTGCGCCATTGGCTGGGCAGCCAAATTGGTTTGTACCTTTATAAAAATAATACAAAACGACGTGCCATTGTGCGTGCTAATCTTGGCCAGGTGTTCCCAGAGCTATCTGAAGATCAGTTGCAGTTAATGATTAGAGAGCATTTGAATTGGTATGGGAAGGCGCTGATTGATTACAGTTTATTTTTCTTTGGCAGTCGGGCACGTTTGCAAAAACAGGTTACCATTGTTGGGGAGAAGCTGCTGATTGACGTTAAAAAACAACAGCAGCCAGTAATTCTTTTCTTAGCGCATAGCGTTATGTTGGAGTTTGCTGCGGTTGCACTGTCAAATAATTACCGAAGCTTTGGTTCTTACAAAGCATCCTCAAACCCAGCTTTAGATTGGATGGTCGCGAGAAGTCGCTGTCGTTTTGCCGATTTTGTTGTGTCGCGAGATGAAGGTCTAAGGCCTTTGATTCGGGCGATTAAAAGCCAGCGCATTATGATTTTTTTGCCGGATGAAGATCTTGGTCTTGATAATGCGGTGTTCGCCCCTTTCTTTAGCAGGCCGAAAGCAACGTTGACAACACCTGCGAGGTTAGCTCGTATGGGCGGCGCTAAGGCAATTGCTGGTTTTGTAGCTTTTGATGACGCTTCAAAGCAGTATCAGTTGCATTTGCAGGCGATGCCAGAAGCTTATCCCGTGGGAAAGAGTGAGGTCGATGCGTTGGCGCTCAATCAGGCATTGGAGAAATTAATCCTGCAAAGTCCTGAGCAATACTTATGGGTAATGAAGTGGTATAAGACTTCAGCGGTGCAAGACCAAAGCATCTATTAAGATACGGGTTGGTTAAGGTCTGGTATATTGACGAAAGGTCAGTATGGAGCTACGCTTAGTGCATAAAGACGTGAAAATAAAAACAATAGCTAACGGTGAGTCGTGCAATGTCTGAAGTTTTTTCAAATAAAGCTCAAAAAAGCCCCATGTTTACCAGCATGCCAGTGGCGATCTTTCTACATGCAGCATTAATTTTTGCAACAGGCTTTATGATGCCTGAGCCTAATCCTGTTAGAAAGAGTACTCTGCTGGATATTACTTTGGTCAATACTAGCTCAGATATTGCACCTAAAGATGCCGACTTTATTGCTCAGGCCAACCAGCAAGGCGGTGGTTCTCTCGACAAGAAAAGTCGTATCACCAGTGCATTTGCGTCAGAAAACCCCAATATGACCGACGGTGATCAAACCTTTTCCAGTGAAGAGTCTGCGCCCACCGTCACGCCCAAGCCTAAGCCACAAGTTCTTACTACTAAAGGCAAGACGACAAAAACGATCAATAAGCAGATTATTGAAGAAGAAGTGAAAGAGCCATTGGTCGTCAGAAAAGAGGTTTCAGAGAAGGCGGAGGAAATTGCCACACTAATGGCTGAGATGAATAAAGAAGAGCAGCGTTATGCCAAACGCCCGCGCATTCATTTTGTAGACTCAATTAGTGCCAAAAGCTCTGTGGAGGCTCGTTATATCAATAATTGGGCCAAAAAGCTTGAGCGTATCGGTAATATTAACTTTCCTGATGATGCAATACGTTTGAGCCTGAGCGGTACCTTAATCTTAAATGCCACTTTGGATCGTGCGGGTCGTGTTGTTGAGATGCAGATTGATGTATCATCAGGAAGTCGTATACTGGATAAAGCGGCTTTGCGAATAGTCAAATTGGCTGCTCCATATGAGCCATTGCCCTCTGAAATCCGAAAGAAGTATGATCGTCTTAATATTACACGCTCCATGATTTTTCATAAGGAAAATGGTAAGACGTCCTTCTCAACTAATTAATTGTGAGATTACAAGCCTTCAAATGTTATTGACCTCGTCAAATCTGAGTAATCAACTGCTAATCGCCATGCCAGCTATGGACGATCCGAACTTTGCACGCACCGTTACACTGATATGCGAACACAATGACGAGGGTTGTTTTGGCGTCACGATCAACCGGCCTATAGAAATCACTATCGGTGACCTGCTTCAGCAGTTAGATATTGCTTCCATCGAGCAGACTTTGTTGGATGCAACCGCTGTAAATGGTGGCCCAGTTCAGTCAAACCAAGGCTTTGTGTTGCACGATACTTCACGTGCTTGGGAAGGGACTTTAAAGATTAGTGACAACTTAGCGATTACCTCCTCTAAAGATATTCTAGATGCCATTGCGATTGGTGACGGCCCTGATAACTTTCTGCTAACGCTAGGTTGTTCAAGTTGGTCACCCGGGCAGGTTGAAGATGAGCTAAAGCAAAACGCTTGGTTAACGTGCCCCGTCGATCACGCCATTTTATTTGATACACCATATGACGAGCGCTGGGTCAGCGCAGCGAATACCTTGGGTATAGACGTTAATCTTATCAGCGATACAGTAGGTCACGCCTGAATCATGTCGACGGTATTAACGTTTGATTTTGGATTGAAACGTACCGGCGTTGCTGTTGGAAATACCATTGTAGGCACCGCTTCTCCAGAAGAAACCTTGATTAGTATTAATGGTAAGCCTGACTGGCAAGCCATCACTCGTCTAATAGAAAAATGGGCACCCTCACAAATTGTTGTTGGCATGCCAAAGCAGTTAAATGGCGATGACACTGAACTCTCAGCACCGATTGAAAAATTTTGCAATCAACTCAATGGTCGTTATGATTTGCCAGTGGCTCAAGCCAACGAGCAATACAGTTCTATTGAAGCGGGGCGGCGTTTAAAGCAGGTGCGTCAGGCTGGCAGAAAACAGAAAGTACAAAAAGAAGAAGTGGATCGTGTTGCCGCGGCCATTATTTTTGAAAATTGGTATCAAAACCAATAAGCATTAACAATTATTCCCCGGAATTTTTCCTATGATATTCGATAAGCAGCGTATAGACGCCATGCTACTAAGCATGCAGTCTGATTTAACCTATTATATGCAAGAAGCCGATATTGCCTCGCCGATGATGGTGGGGATCCATTCGGGTGGTGTGTTAGTGGCGCGGCGTTTGCATGCAGCAATGGAAATCGAAGAATCGTTGGGTGAGTTAAATAGCGGCTTTTATCGTGATGATTTCTCAAGTCATGGTTTGAAAGCGCAGTTGAACCCTACCGTGATGCCATTATCTATCGAAGGTAAGCACATCATTTTGGTTGATGATGTATTATACTCCGGTCGCACCGTGCGAGCAGCTATGAATGAGCTGTTTGACTACGGGCGTCCCGCGTCGATCACGCTAGTTGTGTTGATTGATAGAGGTAATCGCGAGCTGCCTATTCATGCGCAGGTAGTGGGTGTAAAGCATGTGCTGGAATCTGGTGAATACTTACAGGTGACAGGTCCGGATCAACTCGAAATGAGCATTATTCGACGTGAGTATAATTAATGAAAATTTAGTCCCCGGTCCTTTACCGGCGTCCCTTCAGCTCACGCAAGATGGGCAATTAAAACATTTTTTAGATATTGAAGGGCTCCCCAAGTCCCTTCTGACCGAAATCCTCGATTTAGCAGAACAGTTCGTTACTCCCGCCAATGGCACGCAGAAGAAATTCCCCCTGTTAAGAGGGCGAACGGTGATGAATCTGTTCTTCGAAAACTCAACGCGTACCCGTATTACTTTTGAGCTAGCCGCTCAGCGCTTGTCTGCGGACATTGTGAACTTGGATATTCGTAACTCTTCTGCGTCAAAAGGGGAAAGTCTTCTCGATACTATCCGCAATCTTGAAGCCATGAATTGCGATATGTTTGTGGTGAGGCATCATCACAGCAGCGCACCGCACTTTATTGCACGTTACTGCGCTCCGCATATTAGTGTTCTAAATGCTGGGGATGGCTATCATTCGCATCCCACGCAAGCGATGTTGGATATGCTGACGATTCGACAGTATAAAGGCGATTTTTCTGGATTGGTTGTGGCGATCAATGGTGATATTCGACACTCTCGTGTGGCGCGTTCACAGATTCACGCGTTAAATACGCTGGGCGTTAAAGAGGTTCGGGTGATTGCACCCCGGACGCTAATGCCGGTAGGTATTGAAGAGATGGGTGTGAAGGTTTTTAACTCCATGGACGAAGGCTTGAAAGACGTCGATGTAGTGGTGATGCTGCGTTTGCAAAAAGAGCGCATGCAAGGTGCAATGTTGCCGTCTGAAAAAGAGTATTTCTCATTGTATGGTTTAACAGAGAAGCGCCTTGAATTGGCTAAGCCCGATGCGATTGTCATGCATCCTGGGCCAGTGAATCGTGGTGTGGAAATCGCGTCTTCAGTTGCCGATGGGCCGCAGTCAGTGATTATGCAGCAGGTGACTAATGGCATCGCGGTGCGCATGGCGGTTATGTCGATGGTAATGGGTACCCGTTCGCTGGAGCAGCAATCTCATGGCTAAATTATTATTCAAAAGTGGTCGCATTATCGACCCCGCTAATGATGTTGATCAAATTGCAGACCTCTTGATTGACGATGGGAAAGTAGTGCAGGTTTCAAGTACTTCTATAGAAAGCGAAGACGCAACGGTTGTTGATGCTTCTGGCAAATGGCTGTTGCCGGGTATTGTAGATCTCGGTGCGTACGTCAGACATCAGGAGTTAAAAGCAACGGTCGAGTCAGAATCACTGGCTGCAGCCAATGCAGGTATTACGCGCCTTTGCTGTATGCCAGAATATGCAAAACCAACGGACTCAACCGCCGAAGTTAATCTAATAAAAGAAGAGGCTTCAAGTAGTAAGATTTGGTTTGAAGTGATCGGCGCGATGACCGTTGGTTTGAAAGGTGAGCAGCTAACCAATATGGGGGGGTTGAAAAAAGCGGGCTGCGTTGCTGTTAGTCAGGGGCATCATAAATTTGCAAGCTTAGACATCATGCGTAAGGCGATGGAATATGCGGGAACATGTGGACTGCGCTTGTTTCTGCATCCCTTGGAATATGGCCTGATTGGCGAAGGTTGTGTTCATGAGGGTGCGATGGCCACGAGGCTGGGCTTGCCGGGCATTCCCGTTACCTCTGAAACGATTGCCCTATCAAATATTTTACTGATGGCAGAGCAAACGCAGAGCGGTGTGCATATCTGTCGTTTATCAAGTGCGGCGGGTGTTGAAATGGTGCGTCAGGCTAAGACGCGAGGTCTCGCAGTGACGGCAGATGTTGCGGCTCATCAACTTCATCTTAGTGAGCTTGATATTAAAGATTACAATCCGCTTTGTTATACCTTGCCACCGCTGAGAGCCTTGTCTGATCAGGCGGCACTTCGTCAGGCAGTTAATAATGGTGTGATTGATGCGATTTGTTCTGACCATCAGCCGCATGATATTGATGCAAAATTAGCGCCGTTTCAGGAGGCTAGTCCAGGTATTTCATCGTTAGAAACTTTGTTGCCGCTGACGATGCAGCTAGTGGAGCAGGGTGACTTAAGTCTCAAAGCAGCTATCGCTAGTTTGTCTGTGAAACCCGCAGCAATCATAGACAAACCGATCGGTTGCCTGTCAGTTGGTAATGATGCGGACGTGATACTCTATGATCCAAGCGTTAAGTGGACGTTTGATGTGTCACAGATTACCAGTAATGGTAAAAATACCCCTTTCATTGGTCGCGAATTTACGGGCAAGGTTTTGCGCGCTTATGTGCGTGGCCAGCGTGCAGATACTCATTCATAAGTGATTGACAGAAAATGTCAGTGGGTGTGCTTTTTTAAGCTACCTACGGCTTTTACATCGGTAGTTGAAGACTGAGGTTCAGGAGATAGCATGATACAAAGTATGACCGCTTTTGCTAGGGGTGACAGTGCGCTTGAAAATGGTTCGCTGAGCTGGGAAATACGCACGGTTAATCATCGTTATTTAGATATTTCTCTGAGATTGCCTAACGGTTTTCTCAGTCAGGAAAATGATCTTAAGGAAGTGGTTAGGCAGCACCTGTCACGTGGCAAAGTTGATGCAGCGTTACGTTTTGATGTTGAAGGTGGCGATGCGCCAGTTGCAATTAATCTTGATCAGGGCTTAGTCAGTCACTTGCTCAAAGCGCAAAGTGATATTCAATCCTTAGCAAGTACGGCTAGTGCTTTATCAGTCGCTGAGATTTTAAATTGGCCGGGAGTGGTTCAGCCTGAATCGTTTGATTTTGACGATTTATTTAAAGCCGCGACAGAGTTGCTTGAAGTAACGCTAAAAGATTTGGTTAGCGCGCGCAGTCGTGAAGGTGAGCGTCTGGTAGGCTTTATTGAGCAGCGCTGCGACCAGATTGATAAAATTATTAAAGCGGTCACTGAGCGACGTGAAATTGTTGTTGATGGTGCCCGTGAACGTTTGATGCAGCGAATCGAAGGGTTAGATCTTGAGTTTGACCCCAGTCGTTTAGAGCAGGAGTTGGCGATACAGGCGCAACGCTTGGATGTCAGTGAGGAGCTGGACAGGTTAGTCGTTCATGTTCAAGAGTTGCGGGAGCTTTTACTGAATGGCAAAGCGGTGGGGCGGCGTTTAGATTTTCTGATGCAGGAATTAAATCGCGAAGCCAATACGTTAGGCTCTAAATCTCATGATGCAGAGACGACACGCCACTCAATGGATCTTAAGGTTTTGATCGAGCAGATGCGCGAGCAGATTCAAAACATTGAGTAAATGCTTGAATTGGAAAAATAAAGCGCCATCTTTAAATGTCACGGCTTGATAAAGTACTCAGTTAATTAAAGTCTTCAATTAATAACCAAGCGGTTACGAGCCTTTGGAATGAAAACCTATGGAATACAAAGATTATTATAAGATTTTAAATCTCACTAAAACCGCTGATAAAGAGCAGATCCGTAAAAGCTATCGCACGCTGGCCAAGAAATATCACCCAGACGTCAGTAAAGAAGCTAATGCTGAAGATCGCTTTAAAGAAGTCAAAGAGGCTTATGAGGTACTTAGTGATCCCGCTAAACGCCGTGAATATGACAACATAGGGAGCGCTGGTTTCAGAGGTGGAGATCCATTCAACAGGCCGAGGAGCGGTGGGCAGAGTTATACATCAGGTAGGCATAGTAACCCTTCGGGATTTAGTGATTTCTTTGACACGATTTTTGGCGCAGACAGCCCTTTCGACCCTGTTCGACAGCGAAAGCCTCCTGAGTCGCAGTCCGCAATCATCTCATTAGATTTGGAAGATGTGTTTAACGGTGCGAGTAAACGCATTCGTATCTCGGGCGGTGAAAGTGTTCAGGTAAAAATTCCAAAAGGTATTGAGGAAGGTAAAAAGATCCGTTTGGCTGGAAAAGCCACCACTGGGGGAGATTTACTGTTACAAATACAGATCAATCCGCATCCAAAGTTTCGTTTGGACGGTAAAGATGTCTATGTGGACTTACCCATTGCGCCTTGGGAGTCGGCTTTAGGCGCTAGTGTGACGGTGCCAACATTAGGTGGTAGTATTAAATTAACCATTCCGGAAGGCACTAAGTCCGGAAGCAAGATGAGATTGAAAGGAAAAGGGTTGCCTGGCATTAATGCTGGTAATCAATACGTTGTGCTTGAAGTTGTTACGCCTCCCCCTAAAACGGAGGAGCAACGGGCTTTTTATGGGCAAATGCAGGATCTTTTTGAGTGGGATCCGCGTTAATTGCCCTCAGTAATTGAGTGTTCAGATGAATTGCTTAAACGGAACTTGGCAGGGTAGTAACCGTGTATTGGCAAAACTTGCCTTTGCACTGCTATTGCTATGCACCAACGGTTCTATTAACGCAGCACTTCCAAGTTCGGTCAATGGCGTTGCTTTACCTTCGCTAGCAGACATGCTGGAGCGAGTGATGCCAGCCGTTGTTGATATTTCAACTGAAGGTACACGGTCTAATTCAGCGAGGGCGCAGGGCAATTATCGCCGTCTGTTTGGTGCAGAAATGCCTGCGAGAGCCAAAGGCACTGGTTCAGGAATCATTATAGACAAGCGCAATGGCTATATCGTTACCAATGCACATGTCATTCTTGGCGCCTCAAAAATTAATGTTAAGCTCGCTGACGGTCGCGAGTTTGCGGCCAAAGTTATCGGTACTGACACTGAAGCAGATGTTGGCGTATTGCAAATCAAACCAGAGCGTTTGAATGACATAAGCCTAGCCAATAGCAAAAAACTGCGTGTGGGTGATTTTGTTGTAGCGGTTGGAAATCCGTTTGGCCTTGGCCAAACAGCGACTTCTGGGATCGTCAGTGCCTTAGGACGTTCAGGGCTGGGCATAGAAGCCTATGAGAACTTTATCCAGACAGATGCACCGATTAACCCTGGAAACTCTGGTGGAGCTTTGGTCAATCTTCGTGGTGAATTAATCGGTATTAATACTGCGATTTTAGGTGGGCGCAGTGGTGGTAGCGTTGGTATTGGCTTTGCTATTCCCTCTAATATGGTTAGTAATATCAAAGATCAGCTGATTCAGCACGGTGAGGTGATTCGAGGTCAGCTCGGTGTGGAAATCCAAAATCTTACCCCTGAGTTAGTTAAAAAATTGGGATTAAAGAGCTTAGAAGGTGCGTTTATTTCGCGAGTTGTTATTGATTCACCTGCTGATCAGGCTGGCTTAAAGAGCGGTGATATCATCGTTCAGGCTAATGGTAGCCGAGTTCGCAATAGTGTTAGCCTCAAAAATATTATTGGAAACTTGCGAATTGGTGCGATGGCGCCCATCGAGTTTATTCGTAAGGAGCAATCACTAATTACCGTTGCTGAGATAAACAAGGTCGATAGCCGAAATGGTTTTAGGTAGCCGCATCAAAAAAAACAGCTTTCGTAATAGAAAATCAGAATGAATTTCTTTAGTGACAAACGGAAATTTATATAATACTATTTAGTTGTAGTCGCACTGAATGTTCCCACGAAAAAATAAGACATTCAGGTTAGGTTAAGTTTCATAGATACTTATACTAACTATTGTGATACCAGTTTTCCGCTGTACGGGAGAAGTAAGTTATAGATGCTTAAGCCCGGTGTCTTTACTTTTCTTAGCGGAAGCAGGTCCGGTGTCCCCAATCCAGATCTGTTCTTTAGCCCATACAATGGACCCCCTGTTGTTTGGGCTTTTTTACGCCGCATATTATCCAGTGAACGATTTACCCATTGGTTCTAGGCTTCTTCAATAACTTGATCCTGATTAAACCACTGAGTGAGTTGGCCGGCTAATTCGTCCACACCAACCTTCTTTAAAGATGAGAATGCCTGAACCGAAGTTGGGTGTTCATATTCTTTAAGTGCTTTGCGCGTCTCTAGGACGGTTTTACTAACAGCGCCATGCTTGAGCTTGTCTGACTTGTTCAAGATTATATGGGTCGGTAGCTGACGGGATTCTGCCCAGCTCAGCATGATATGATCATAGTCACGCATCGGATGGCGAATATCCATAATAATCACTAACCCAGTTAGGGTGCTGCGCTCGGTCATGTAGCTTTCAATAAATTTTTGCCATTCTAGTTTTAGTTTTTCTGGCACCTTCGCGTAGCCATAGCCCGGCAGATCAACCAGTCTGTTTCCATCCGGTAGCTCAAAAAAGTTAATCAGCTGGGTACGTCCCGGGGTTTTGCTAACTCTGGCAAGCCCTTTCTGATCGCAAAGACAGTTCAGGGTGCTTGATTTCCCAGAGTTGGAGCGTCCAGCAAAAGCAACTTCAAACCCCAGCTCTTCCGGTAATGTCTTATGGGTTGTGGCGCTGGTTAGGAACTTGGCTGTGCGATAGATGGAGCTCATCGTGAATATCTCTTTTTGCCCATAGGCTTTTGCAGATTACATTTAAAATATGGTATAAACTGCGCCTAGATTAAGATGCGCGGATTGACTGTATAGCTTGTCGTACGCATTAGAATTATTGCGCTAGAGACTAGGCTGGCTTGCCGGGTTTTGCAAGTGTTGTATCGCTGTGAACAGCATTGCCTACTAAAACACGCATAAAAAAGAATTTATTTTTGGGATTGGAGCAAGTAATGAAGAAAGCATTGGTATTAGTTTTCGCGGGTATGGCGATGATTGCATCAACGATTGGTTATGCGGCAGGTGATGCTGAAAAAGGCAAGGCACTCTCTGCGTCTTGTGCAGCATGTCATGGTAGCGAAGGTGTTAGCACTAATCCGGAGTGGCCAAATCTGGCTGGGCAAGGCGCTGGGTATTTAGAAAAGCAGCTTCACGAGTTCAGAAAAGTAGTATCGAAAAAAGACGAGACTCCTGTAATGTATCAGCGTAATCATGCTGTTATGAATGGCATGGCGACAGCAATTGCAGCAGATGAAGATATTGAGCATATCGCGGCTTACTATGCATCACTTCCTGCTGCGCTGGGTGCAGCTGACGAAGCTATGGTTGAAGAAGGTACCTTGCTATATAAGGGTGGCAAAACGTCGACTAAGATTGCTGCTTGTGCATCGTGTCATGGACCGACCGGATCTGGGGTTGTTTCGGCAAAGTTCCCTAAGTTAGCGGGTCAGCACAGCAAATATATATCGATGCAACTTAAGGCTTTCCGTTCTGGCGAGCGTGCTAATGATATGAACCAGATGATGCGTGATGTCGCGAAGAGAATGTCGGATAGCGATATTCAAAAAGTTGCTGGATATATCGCTGGTCTTCAGGATTGATTTAGAATCAGTTTGGTATAAACACAATAACCCTATGGTTACTTTCACATTGTGTTGCTTATAAATGTGAAGTTTTCATGTTAAAAGGTGGCCTTAGGCCACCTTTTTGTTTTTTGCTGCATCCATGTAAAGAACTTTGGGGTATGATTATAGTCAATAAAAATTAAGTTCATACAGGGAAATACTAATGAATAAACATCTAACTCTAATCGGGTCAGCTGTCGTGCTAAGTGCATTTGGTCTAACTGCTTGTGACTCCGCTACGGCTACTAATGAAAAGAAAGTTGTCGAGGTTGCCAAGCCAGATGCAGCAGTGGAGCAAGTAGTAGCGAAAGTTGCAGAAGCGCCAAAAGCTGCTGTTCAGGCTGTCGTTGCAGCTGCGCCTAAAGTTGAAGCTGATGTAACTGAAAAAGTTGCTGAAGTTGCGTCTGCTGTAACAGCTACCAAAGCCGCTGCCACTGAGGCAGTAACTGAAGTTGCTTCTGCTGCTACATCGGAAGCGCCAAAGGTTGAGCCTGTTGCTGCCGCTGCTGTTGAAAAACCTAAAGCAAAGAAAATAGAATTCAAAGAAGGTCAACACTATTTTGAGATTTTCCCAGCAATGCAGACAGATGCAGTTGGTGGAAAAATTGAAGTCGTTGAGTTGCTATGGTTAGGTTGCCCGCATTGCTTTGCACTTGAGCCAACGATAAAAGAATACAAGAAAGACCTGCCTGCACATATCGACTTTAAGCAGATACCAGCAATGCTGAACCCTCGCTGGGTTGCTGATGCGCGGACATTCTACATCGCTGATATCTTAGATCCTAAAGGCACTAAGAAACTAGTCGATAAGGTGTTTCATGCGATCCACGTTCAGAAGCGCGCACGAATGGCTGCTCCTGATGTTGTGAAGCGTTTTATGCTGCAACAAGGCATAACAGAAGATGAGTTTGAAAATGCTGCTAATTCAATGGTATTACAAGCTAAAATGAGCCGTGGTAGAAAAGTGAGTGCTGACTCTCAGGCCCAGTCTGTACCAACGATAATCATCAATGGTCGTTACCGTACAAGCCCGTATGCGGCAGGTAATGAGAAGAACATGATCGAAATAGTTAATATGCTGACAAAGCGTGAGTTTGACAAGAAGTAATCGATGCGTCAGTTAACACTATTAGATAAGTTACTGACCGAAGTTGATCAGTCGATGCGCACGGTTTATGCTGGCGCACCGGCTTCAACACGCTCAGTTGCGCCTGATAATTTAGCTGAAAAATCAGATCTTACTGATGTCGAAAGAAAGCAAGCTGCCAGCCTCATGCGCATTAATCATGCGGGTGAGGTTGCTGCTCAGGGTTTATATCGCGGCCAAGCGATGAATGCTAAAAACCCAGTCATCAAGCAACAAATGGCAGAGTCTGCTGCCGAAGAAAATGATCACCTCAACTGGTGTGAAGCTCGTCTCAACGCGTTAGATTCTTATAAAAGTTATCTGAGCCCACTTTGGTACTGGGGTTCGTTTAGCATTGGTGCAATTGCCGGTGCAGCAGGGGACCGTTGGAGTCTTGGTTTTGTCAAAGAGACTGAAGATCAAGTTGGAAAACACATTAGCGAACATCTTGAAAAACTGCCAGAAGGTGATGAGGCAAGTCGTGATGTGTTATTGCAGATGCAGGCTGACGAGCAGCATCATGCTGACGTTGCAGAAGCGGCCGGTGCCGCGAAATTACCGTTTCCTATTCGTAAAGTGCTGATGCCCTTAACGTCAAAAATAATGACTGGTTTATCTGCGAAGATCTAAGCAAGTTAAATCTATCTCATGGCTCATCGCCAACTCCACGAATAATCCCATGTTCCGCCTTATCAATTTCCTGCAAACTAGTGCGCACATGAAACACATGCGATGTCGCTGCTTTCATCGCCCATTGTGGTTGACGACCTAAAATTGCATTGTAAATCTGCCGATGATGTTTATCGATCTGCTGCTTGATATTGTCACGATGACTTAAGTTGCTCAACGTCACCTGTACAGATTGCAAGGTAAGACCCTTAAGGCTATTCAATACATGAATTAAGATGGGGTTATGCGAAGCTTTAGCGATAGCTCGATGAAAGTCATGGTCGAGCTTGGCATTAACCAATACATCAGAGTCTTCCAGTGCTTCAATAGCTTTGGTTATTTGATAAAAATCTTGCTCAGTACCACGTTCTGCTGCTAGCTTGGCAGCCTGTCCTTCTAGCTGCTCTCTGACTTCTAACAAATCATATAATGTCCGTGAGTGATCCTGAAATAAGTGCATCAAAACACTTTCATTAGCGACAACAGGAAGGATGTCGGACACAAACGAACCTTTGCCGTGTTGCGTCTTAATCATGCCTCTGCCGTGCAGCTCCTTCAATGCCTCGCGTACCAACGAGCGCGACACGCCTAGCCTTTCAGTTAGCTGTCTTTCAGAGGGGATTTTTTGTCCCGGTTGGAAATCGCCATCAAGAATCAGTTGCTCCAAACGATGAGCAATGCCTTGAGAAATAGGGGTGGATTCAACAAACATGCGCTTATTCTACTGGTATGACCAGTTACTAACAATATCAAAATTGATTGCGACATCAATCAAAAAGCAAATGATTCCCAAGGTTTCGCTAATCACAGCTGAAACTCCAGAGAATAAACTGGTCATACCAGTTAAAACAGTCTTGGACGGATCTATGAATAATCCGTAATTTATGACCTGACACCGTTTGTCCAGTTGCAGATCCATCGTCTTGATGGTCTTGGTCTTACGGCTTTTTTCGTAACTGAAAGTCTTTGGAGGAACTCATTTATGAGTACTAAATCACTTAGCGGCACACGTCGCACATTCATTAAAACTGCAGCAACGCTGAGTATAGCAACGCTAGCAGCAATGACGCTATCAACTGCGGCAATGGCAAAAGCACAAGTCTGGAAGATCCAATCTACATGGGATGCAGGTACCGTTGGTTATACTCTTTTTGAAGAGTGGGCTAACAGTATGGAAGAAAAAACCGGCGGTGAGATTGCTTTTAAAGCATTCCCGGCAAAAGCAGTTGCAGCGGATAACAATGCATTGTTTGACGCAGTACGTAACGGTGTGCTTCAGGGTATGAACCCATTCACTTTGTATTGGTCAGGTAAAATCCCTGCGTCAGTATTCTTATCATCTTACCCTGGTGGACCAGATCAGCCACACCAGTGGGACACCATGTTCTACTCACTAGGTATGCTTGAAAAGACTCGTGAAATCTACAAGAAGTTTGGTCTAATG
>Ga0209828_1001283_pt1 | contig 23004 bp, 22 predicted proteins | sample MaitaG_FD_187429 | JGI IMG/M metagenome (GOLD analysis project Ga0209828, IMG submission 187429) | Marine algal microbial communities from Maine, USA - Maine_Asex2 metaG (SPAdes) (version 2) | ecosystem: Host-associated > Algae > Red algae > Unclassified | place: Maine, USA | collected 2015-01-05
CAGTGAAGGTTCCCCAACTTGAAGACCTTGGCGCTCTCGACGGCAAGCGGGTATTGGTGCGCGTCGACTTCAATGTGCCACTGCGCGGTGGTGAAATCACCGACGATCTGCGCATCCGGGCTGCGCTGCCAACGCTGCGATGGCTGCAAGCCGCCGGCGCCGTCGTTGTGGCGTGTAGTCACCTTGGCCGCCCTAAAGGGCACGTCGTGCCCGAGCTTTCGTTGGCCCCCGTTCGAGCGCGGCTCGACGAGCTGCTTCCGGGCATCGAGGTGCTTGAGAATCTGCGCTTCAACCCGGGTGAGACAAGCAACTCCGCTGAGTTCGTCGCTGAGTTGATCGAGGGCATCGACGCCTACGTAAACGATGCATTCGGCGCCTCGCATCGAGCGCACGCGTCGATTGTCGGGCCCCCGCTGCATGTGCCATCGGCTGCTGGACGCCTCGTCGAGAAAGAAGTTGGCGTGCTCGGCGGTATGCGAGAACGCACCAAGAAACCATTCGTGGCAGTGCTCGGCGGTTCGAAAGTCTCCGACAAGCTCGGCGTAATCGAAGCGCTTCTGGGTCGCGTCGACCAACTCATTGTCGGTGGCGGCATGTGCTTCACATTCCTGGCAGCCCAAGGTCGCCAGGTTGGAGCGTCACTGCTCGAAGAAGACATGATCGAAACGTGCCGGAGGTTGCTCGAACGTGCACCTGACCAGATCGTGCTTCCGCATGACCTCACAGCTCTGAGCCCAGGTGGCACGATTGGTGACCCGAGCGCCGGGGGAGAGGTGCGCCAAGCGGGCATCGATCTACCCGAGGGCTGGATGGGCCTCGATATCGGCCCGGGCACCGCTGCGGCGTTTACCGACATCATTCTTGATGCTCGCACCGTGTTCTGGAACGGCCCAATGGGTGTATTCGAAGATCCGCGGTTCGCTGCGGGCACGAGAACGGTTGCGCGTGCGATGGCAGATAGTCGGGCGTACACGGTCGTTGGCGGTGGCGACTCGGCGGCTGCGGTTGCCCAGTTCGCCATGAGCGCCGATATGGACCACATCTCAACCGGCGGTGGAGCGTCGCTTGAGCTGCTCGAAGAAGGCGACCTCGTAGGCCTCGAAGCGCTCCGCTCCGCGGCAAACTAAGAGCGGCAAACTACGAGCGGCAAACTAGAACCGATCCCCAACTCCCGACCCTTAAGTAGAGGACCAACGTGGCCCCACGGATGCCGATCATCAGCGGCAACTGGAAGATGAACCTGAACCACTTTGAAGCGATTCAACTCGTACAAAAGTTGAGTTACCAGCTCGATAAAGAAGACCACGCAGCAGTTGAGGTCACATTGCACCCGTCGTTTACGAACCTGCGATCGATTCAGACGCTGCTTGACGCCGACCGCATCCCGATGAAGCTCGGCGCCCAAAACTGCCACTACGAAGACAGCGGTGCATTCACCGGCGAAGTCTCGGCAACGATGCTGATGAAGATGGCCGTCAACTATGTGATCTGCGGACACAGCGAGCGACGCCATGTGATGGGCGAAACGAACGAACAGGTCAATGCCAAGGTCAAGGCTGTGTTCAAGCACGAGATGACACCGATTTTGGCCGTGGGTGAGACGCAAGAAGAACGCGACGCGGAACACACTGCTGAGGTAGTGACCAGCCAGCTCGAAGCTGCGCTCGTCGGCATCGGCGGCCCCAAGGTCACCGAGATGGTCATCGCATACGAACCGGTATGGGCAATCGGTACCGGTCTCACGGCGACCGCGGCCGACGCGCAGGCGGTATGCAGCCTGATCCGCGAGACGGTCAAAAAGGCCAAGGGCGCCGATGCAGCCTCGGGTGTTCGCATCCAGTATGGCGGCTCGGTCAAACCGACGAATGTCTACGAAATCATGAGTCAGCGAGACATCGACGGAGCACTCGTCGGCGGCGCCAGCCTCGACGCTGACAGTTTCGCCCGCATCTGCCAATACCGCTTGCAAGGCTAAGCGCCGCTTACGGCTGCTTGCGCAAGCGGGTCGGCGACCTGCAAAGATTTGGCATGGCTCACATCGCACCGCTCGCTCGAGAAGATCTCGCTGAGTTCGAGGATGGCTTTGCTTTGGTTGAACAGATGATGGGGTTCGTACCGAACTCCATGTTCACGATGGCCAGGGTTCCCGGGCTACTGCCCGCATTCCAGGGCTTGGGCGCAGCAGTGCTTGGGAACCCGATCATTCCAAGAGACCTGGCTCACATGGTGGCCATGATGTCGAGCGTCGGCGCCGGGTGTCGCTATTGCCAGGCCCACACTGGCCATAGCGCTGAGCGCATGGGTGTGCCCGCCGACAAACTCGAAGCGATCTGGCAGTTCGAAACCAGCGAGCATTTCACCCGCGCCGAGCGGTCTGCGTTGCGCATTGCATTTCACTCGGGGCAGGTGCCAAATGCCGCTACTGCTGCCGATTTCGAGGCGGCCAGTGAGCACTTCAGCGACGATGAGATCGCTGCGATCGTGGCCGTATGTTCATTCTTTGGCTACCTGAATCGTTGGAACGACACGATGGCCACCACGCTCGAAGAGAGCCCCCGGCACTTTGGTGAGACGGTCATTGCCAGCAACGGGTGGCAGGGCGAGCGTCACCGCTAGTTGTTGATCAGAGGTTCATGTCGAGGAAGCCGTGTTCACGCGCGCTAGCGTTGCCGCCGTGGCATGGGTCCTTATTCCAATAGATGTAGCTGCAGCCTTCGCGCTGATCGTCATGGTGCTGTTGCACAGCGGCCGTGGTGGCGGTTTGAGCGATATGTTTGGCGCCGGTATGGGCAGCACGGCAGCTGGCTCGACGGTCGTTGAGAAGAACCTCGATCGCATCACCATCATCCTTTCGCTAATCTTTGGTTTCTGCACGCTGGCCCTGGCCCTGCTGCTCGACACCTAGCGAATTCGAGAACGCAATCCGGACACATTCCGGTACTATTGCGCACCGGTTCACGCAAGTGGCCAGCCACGTCGAAGTGGCGGAATTGGCAGACGCGCCAGCTTGAGGGGCTGGTGTCCTTAGGGACGTGGGGGTTCAAGTCCCCCCTTCGACACCACTAAATCCCTTGCCTTCGGGCGAGGGATTTCGTCGTTACTCGCCGTCGTCTCTCTCGATCGCGACTTTGGCACCTATCGGCCCCTGGCCCCGCCGCTACTCTATGTGGCATGTACGAAGTTCTGGCTGCCGCTGCGCCGACCGGAGACGTGACCGGGCCTGGCTCGCTTTCGCTTCTCATCGTGTATGTCGCTGTGGCGATCGGCGTCTCATTTCTGTGTTCAATCATGGAAGCGGTGTTGTTGAGCGTCACGCCGGCCTACATCGGTGCCCTCGAGGCAACTAAGCCCGATCTTGCGGCGCGCCTGCGCGAACTCAAGAGTGACGTCGACCGGCCGCTAGCGGCGATCCTGACGCTCAATACGGTGGCCCACACGATCGGTGCAGCGGGCGCTGGTGCCCAGGCGGCCGCCTACTTTGGCAGCGGCGCGATTGGCATCTTTTCCGCTGTGCTGACGCTTGGCATTCTCGTCCTCAGCGAGATCATCCCGAAAACCCTGGGTGCGGTGTACTGGCGCGGACTTGCTCCGGTGGTAGCCAAATCGCTCAAGCCGTTGATCTACTTGCTCTACCCGCTGGTGATTATGTCGCAGTGGTTCGCCAAGCTCCTCACGCGTGGCGAGAAAGAGGGCGATGTCAGCCGTGAAGAACTGGCAGCGCTCGCCGATATCGGCGCCGAAGAGGGTGTCCTTGGAGATCGCGAAGCTCACTTCTTCAAGAGCCTGCTGAAGTTCGAGAGCCTCGAGGCTGGCGATGTTATGACCCCGCGCACCGTCATGGTCGCGTTTCCCGAGACGGCGAGCGTCGACGAGCTTGTCGACGCGAAGCGGCCGTTCTCGCGCTACCCGGTGTACTCCGAGAACCACGATCAAATCACTGGCTATGTGTTGCTAAGCGATGCGCTCACCAAGGTCGCAGACGACAATCACGACACACAGCTCTCCGACCTACGTCGCGATCTCGACACCGTGCCCGAAGATGAGTCCGTGCTCGTGCTCTTCGAACGCCTCGTCGAGGGCCGCGAACACATCGCGCTGGTAGTTGACCAGTACGGGGGTACCGCCGGTATCGCCACGATGGAAGACGTGATCGAGACGTTGCTTGGTCTTGAGATTACCGACGAGACCGACAAGAACGAAGATATGCAGATGCTCGCTCGCGATCAGTGGCGGGCCCGCGCTGCCCAGTTTGGGTTGCTCGATGACGGGGTTACCGCACTCGATGGCGAATCAGTGCCCGGTAACAGCGATGCGGATTGACGCGATTCCGATTGGTGATAACCCTCCCGATGACATCAATGTGATCATCGAGGTGCCCGTGGGCGGTGAACCGATCAAGTACGAACTCGATAAGACATCGGGAACGCTCTTTGTCGACCGGTTTCTCTACACCCCCATGCGATATCCCGGCAACTATGGATTTGTGCCGCACACGCTTTCAGAAGATGGTGATCCAATCGATGTGCTGGTCTGCAACACCCGAGTGATCGTGCCGGGCGCAGTGATCAACTGTCGCCCTATCGGCGTGCTCGTTATGGAAGACGATGCTGGACAAGACGAGAAAATCTTGGCGGTGCCGTCACAACACGTTTCGCTGCGGTACACCGAAATCGAGGACTACACAGACCTGCCGACGATCACGACCGATCAGATTCAACACTTCTTCGAGCACTATAAAGATCTCGAACGTGACAAATGGGTGCGCATCGATCACTGGGGTGACAAGGACGAGGCCTGCCAGATGGTGACCGAGGCAATGCAACGAGATGAGCGAAGTAGCCAATGAGCGTGCCCTCTATCGCTGTCATAGGTGCCGGCACGATGGGCGCCACCATCGACGAACACGTTCGCCCCGGTCATGAAGCTGGCGCGGAGGCTGGCCACAAAGACCACGACGTCGGCGATGCCCTCGGGGTCGCCTAATCGGCGGAACGGGTTCTCCTTAACGATCGCTCGCCAGAGTTTGCCGTCTTATTGACGGGCGAGATCCCAGCTTCGGCCAGGGAAGCGGTCGAGCTCCGTTGTGTCTGCTTCAGTCGAATTCGATGACGCAGCGACCGCGGGTACCGCCGGCCTCGAGACGAGCGTGCGCTTCAGCCGCGCGGTCTGCCGGATACGTTGCTGCGACCCGCAGCGTGACCGCACCGTCTTCGACCTGCTGTCGCAGTTGGTCGAGCTTGGCATGCTCTTCGGCGTAACTCGTGACCCAGGTGGTGGTGAACGTGATGTCGCGTTGCGGGTCGCCCTTAAAGCCCCGCACTGAGGTGAATGCCCCACCGTCAGCAATCGCTGCGATGACCTCATCGTTTTGCACGCTGCCATCGGCCAAGCCGTCGACGCCGTCGGGGAAGTGCTCACGAACCGAGGCCGCGAATCCGGCTCCGCGTTCGACGACGATGTCGGCGCCAAGCGATGCCACGAGCTCTCGATCGGCGTCTGAGGCATCAGCGATGACGGTGAGTCCGTCGGCCTTGGCGAGCTGCACCACGTAGCCGCCGTAACATCCGGCCGCGCCGGTGACCGCAAGTGTTTGGCCCGCAGTTAGCCCCATAAGGTCGAGCGACAGCCGGGCGGTGAGGCCATTCATTGGCAGCGTCGAGGCCTCGACATGTGAGGTGCCGGCTGGCGCGTGGGCGACCGATCCTGCAGGCAGCACGAGACTTTCGCGATACGCGCCGTGGGTGCCGTCTGGCACGACGATGCCCATGGCTCGGTCGCCTACAGCGATGCCGGTCGTCACGCCCTCGCCGACCTCGTCGACGACCCCCGCGGCGTCCATGCCTGGCACGTAGGGGCTGGTCTGGTCCTTTTGTGCAGCGGCGCGGTCGCCATTGCGCACATAGGTGTCGGTCGGGTTAACCGTGACGGCATGAACCCGAAGCCGGACCTCGCCCGGACCGGCGTGGGTCTCGGCCAGGTCAACGACCTCAAGCGCCTCGGGACCACCGTAGGTGTTGACTGCGATTGCTCTCATGGCTGAGACGTTACGCCTTGGCGTGCGCATCGGAGCCATCGGCGGCCTTCGCTCACTCGCTTCCCAGGAAGCTCCCGAGCATATGGATGCCCACCAAGCAGAAAACTCCGCTTTGAGCAGCCACATGCAACCGTTAGAGCGGCGCGGCCGTGGTGCTCTAGCGTGAAGGGGACGCACAAACGAGGAGTCGCTATGTCGACGATCGATGCAACCACCACTCTTGTGATCCGGTCTGGCACCGTGATCGATGGAACCGGTGCGCCGGGCCGACAAGCCGACGTGCTGGTGGCCGACGGCAAGATCGTCGAGATTGGCCAGAACCTCGAAGGCGACCAGGTGCTCGACGCCACAGGCTGCGTCGTTGCGCCGGGGTTCATCGACATCCACACGCACTACGACGCACAGGTCTTCTGGGACCCGGCGCTCACGCCGTCGTGCTTCCACGGAGTCACCACGGTTGTCGCTGGTAACTGCGGCTTCTCGATCGCTCCGGTCAAGCCAGCAGACCGCGAGCTCATGGCGAACACTATGGAAAAGGTCGAAGACATGAACCCGGCGACGCTGCTCGAAGGCGTGCCGTGGGACTTCGAGACCTTCCCCGAGTACCTCGACTCGGTGACTCGCCACGGCAGTGTGTTGAACTTCGCGGCCTACGTCGGTCACACCGCCGTGAGGCTGTACGCCATGGGCGACGAAGCGGTCGGCCGCGCCGCTCGACCCGACGAGATCGAGCAGATGGCCGACATCGTGCGAGACGCGATGGAAGCTGGTGCGGTCGGTTTCGCCACGAGCTTTGCGATCACGCACCTCGGCGCTGATGGCAGCCCGATCCCGAGTCGGTGGGCCGAGATCGACGAGATCGAAGCGCTGTTCGGGGCAGTAGCCGACAGCGGAAAAGGCATCATCGGTGTTAACGGTGGCGAGAACCTGTCATTGCGCCAGAACTACCCGCTGCAAAAGAAGATCGGCATTCCGTTCACTTACACCGCGCTGCTGACGAACCCAACCGGAGGTCATCTCAAGGGGCTCGAGATCAACCGGCAGGGATGGGCCGACGGCGCCGAGGTCTGGCCACAAGTCACGTGTCGGCCGTTGAGCTTCTCGATGACGTTGGTCGAGCCGTTCACACTGAACACAAACCCGGTCTTCGCCGAACTGATGGCGGGCACGCTCGATGAACGACGTGCAGCCTATGGCGACCCCATATGGCGAGATCGAGTGCGAGAGGCCTGGACGGCGCCGCGCATGTTGGTGCCGCGCTGGGAGACCATGGAGATCATGATGTCGACGGCGAACGCCGACTTGGTCGGTCAACGAGTGGCCGATCTGGCCGAGGCGTCGAATGTCGACCCGTTTGACATGTTGATGGATCTCGCAGTCGCTGAGCCCGACCTGCTGTTGCGCATAAAGGTGGTGCTGGCCAACGACGACATCGAGGGCATCACGACGTTGTTGCAAGACGAACACACGACCCTTGGGCTGTCTGATGCCGGCGCTCACGTCGGCCAGCTCTGCGATGCCCCGCAGGCGACCGACTTGCTTGGCAACTGGGTTCGCGATCGACAGGTCATGCCCATCGAAACCGCAGTACGCAAGCTCTCGGGCCAACAAGCCGACCTGTTCGGGTTCAAGGATCGGGGCTATCTGCGCCCGGGTACCTGGGCCGATATCACGGTGTTCGATCCCGACACCGTTGACCCTGGACCCGTCACGCGCGTCAGAGACTTTCCCGCCGATGCCGAGCGACTCACTGCGAGCGCGCCATCAGGCATCCGCCACGTGCTGATCAACGGCCTGCCAATTCAGGTCGACGGCGTGCCGGTCGACGCCGCAGTAGCTGCCAAGCCGGGACAGCTCGTGCGCCCTGGCGCTCGCTAGCTGGCTGCATCTGCAACGCCACCGTTCTCGGCTGGGAATGCTCGGAGGACCGATTGCTCCAGGGGATCGGCTCGAGAAGATACCGAGTTCTTAGAGCGATGCCCGTAACGAGGCCACGAGCTCGGCGTTGACCAGGCGGGGCGTTGTCGAGCGGCGGTTCTCGAAGCGCCGCTCGCCTGGCACGCGCACGCCTTCCATCGACGTGAGTTCGACGAGGAAGCGGTCACCGTGGTCAGCCCAGTCGGGGCCGGCGAGGATCGCTGGTGACAGCGCCATAACAAACTGCCCGCCGATCGCAGGGCCGCCATCACCGTTGTCGGCTTCGACCGCCTCGTAGCTGAAATAGTCGCCAGTCAGGCCAGCGGCCAACAGCTCGATCATCGTCGCGATCGCCGAACCCTTGTACCCACCGAAGGGCAAGATGACTCCGCCGTCATGCACGGCCTTGGCGTCTGTCGTGGGATTGCCGTGGGCATCAAGCCCGACACCGGGTTCGAGCTCATGGCCATCGCGTGCAGCAACGCCGATGTCGCCTCGGGCTTTTGCGGCGGTCGCCATGTCGAATACATACGGGTCGTGTCCAGGTCGGGGATACGCGAAGGCCATGGGGTTGGTGCTGAAGAACGGTTTCTTGGCGCCGAATGGGGCAACCATTGGCGTATGCACGGTGCAAGCGAGGCCAACGAGGTTGTCGGCAGCGAGGGCCTCGACCTCGGGCCACAAGGCGGCGAAGTGAAAGCTGTTCTTGATCAACAACACGGCAACGCCGGCGGTTAAGGCCGCACTGGTGAGCAGCGGGAGTCCGTAGTCGAGCGCCAATGGGGCCATGCCGCGATCGCCATCGAGCCGAATCGCAGCCGGGGTGATCTGCTCGGCTCGGGGCGCGGCCTGGCCGTTTATCTTGCCGCTACGCAGCGACGTCAGGTATCCGGGCAAGCGAAAGAGGCCATGCGATACGGCGCCGTCGCGCTCGGCAGCTGCGATGTTGCGTGCAGTGGTTTTAGCGTTGCGGTCGTCTGCGCCCGCCGCGATCAGGCACGAGTAGGCCAGCTCATGGATCTCATCGACCGAGAGCGCAGTGGTGTCTTCGGGGTTGGCTGGCTCAGTCGACATCGCACGCAAACTTAGATCGTTCAGCGCTAGAGCACACCTTGATCGAGCGCTGCGAGCACCTCGACGGCTCGTTCTCGCACGTCTTCGAGATCGCTCAAGCGGCGCATGCCGGCGAGTTGGCGAGCCATGCGATGGTTGCCGGTCAAGGCTTGTTCGTTACGAGCGAGGAAGTCCCAGTACAGGGTCGTGAACGGGCAAGCGGTATCACCTGTGCGGTGTCTCGGGTTGTAGCGGCACTGCTTGCACGAATCGCTCATCTTGTTGATGTACGCGCCGCCCGACGCATACGGCTTGGTGGCCATTTGCCCGCCGTCGGCGTGCAGAGCCATGCCGATGACGTTCGGAAGCATTACCCATTCAGCGCCATCGACGAAGCTGGCCCACATCCACTCGGTCATCGCCTGTGGGTCTACACCAGCGGTGAGCGCCAAGTTGCCGAGCACCATCAGGCGCTCTATGTGATGGGCGTAACCGTGCTGCTCGACATGGCTGATCGCGGTTGAGACGCAGCGCATATGAGTTGACGCAGCGCCGGTGAATGCTGGCGGAACCGGTCGGTTCGCATTGAGCTGATTCTGCGAGCGATAGTCAGGCATCCACAGCCAATAGACACCCCATACGTACTCGCGCCAGCCAATCACCTGACGAATGAATCCCTCGACCGAGTTGATTCGCGCATCGCCGCGGTCGAACGCCACTTCGGCGGCCTCAGCAATCTCGCCAGGATGCAACAGCCCGAGGTTCATCGATGACGCCAGTACAGAGTGAGCCAGCTTCCACTCGTCGGTGATCATGGCGTCTTCATGGGCGCCAAACGGATCGAGCCCATTCTCTATGAACTCGTCGAGTCGTTGCAGTGCCTGAGTGCGCGTGACCGGCCACCGGCCATCTGCGGGAGCGCCCCAAACGTCGAGCTCTTCGATTCTTGCCGCCACAGACTCATCGATTTCGTCGCTCGCAAAGGTAGAAATCGTTGGCCATGACCGCCCATCTTTTGGCGGCGGTTCTCGATTGTCGTGGTCGAAGTTCCACTGACCATTGACCGGTGACCCGTCGGGTTCGATCATGATGTCGAGTCGGCGCCGCTGCCACCGGTAGAAGTCCTCCATCTTGAGCGACGCCCGATCGGCGGCCCAGTCCGCGAAGTCGCGGTAGTGGCAGAGAAACTGGTCGTTGGCAATGGTCTCGACCCCGGCTCGCTGCAGCATCGCAAGGCCATCGAAGCTCATTGGCTCCATCGCGATCACTCGGTCGACGTCGAACTCGTCGCAGTGGTCGCGCAACCCGGCAGGGAGCGAAGGCGCGTGTCGCAGGTCGACCTCGAAGCCTTCGTCGCGCAACTCGGCCGCGAAGTGCTCGATGGCCGACACGACCAGATGCAGGCGTTGACGATGCCAGCGCTTTGATGCCAGCTTGTGATCGCTGATGACCATGAGCACCCGGCATTCACCCGGGCTCCGTTCGGCCAGTGCTCCGCGATCTCGACGCAGCTGATCGCCGAGTATCCATACGGTTTCGCGCGGTGTCTCGCCGGTCATGTCGATCGCTCACAACGTGAGCGAAGGCCCAGCAGCTGTCTACGCACCATCACGCCGTCAGCAAGCAGCAGGCCAATAGCCAAAGGTCTACTAGCGGGTCCGCTGATCGCGATTCTGACTCGGCTGACGAGCCGGCTACCAGTGGCGAGCGGGCCTAGTCGATAGGCCAGCGTGAAGTCGATGCAGTACGGGCCAACGCAGCGATGAGGCAAGCGGAGCGCGAGTTGGTTCGGACGATCGACGATCGCAGCCTCGAACTCGATTGGCCCAGCTGGTACCGGATCTCCGCAGCGCCTGACCATCCACTCATCATGCAGCGTGGTGGCGCTGGTGCGGCCCAGGTTGTCGATCCAGTCGTAGCTGTACCATCCAGCGCGTCCGAAGCCCATCTGAGCCAAAAAGTCGAAAACTCGATCGGGCTGAGCGTCGATGGTGATCGCACGCGTGCCGACTGCAGTGTCTCGTGCTGAGAACAGCTCGTCACCGGGCATGGCGGCTGCGACCTCAGTCGGGGTCGAGCCCCAATTACGTACGTCGATCATCGTCACAAACGATGGCACACCTAAGCGGTGGCTACGGAGCCATACGGCCCCAAGTTCTAGGACGCCAACCACGCGGCTTTCTGGTCGGTCGTGGCGAAGCTGGCCTCGATCGAGTTGCGGGCCAACTGGGCCACCGCAGCATCGTCGAGCCCGGCCCAGTCGATGGCCCGTTGGTAGTCGTCGAGCAGGTTGGTCTGGAACATCGGCGGATCGTCGGTGCCTACTGTCACTGTGATGCCAGCTTCGAGCATGGCGGGTAGTGGATGATCAGCTGCTGATGCAACCGCCTTAAGCGCAAGGTTCGAACCTGGGCAGACGTCGCACGCGATGTCGCGCTCGACGAGCATGGCGACGACCTCAGGGTCAGCCATCACACCAATGCCGTGTTGAATTCGCTGCACGTCGAAGTTCTCAATGGCGAAGCGCACTTCGTCGGGGCCGCCATGCTCGGCTGCGTGTGAAACGCCCGGGATTCCGAACGATCGAGCCCGGTCATAGATCGCGGCGAAGTCATCAGTGAACCAGTTGTCGGCTGGCCCGCCCATGCCGATCGCGACAACATGACCGAGATCGTGCGCGAATACTTGCTCCATCGCAGTCGCACAGGCAGCGGCATCGAGGTGCGGCGAGATGTCGGGAATCAGGCCCCACGACACGCCGGTGCGAGCTGCTGCGGCCTGGCAGCCCGCCACGATGCCGTCGTGAATTGGAGCCCAGATTTTGCCGTTCTCGACCATGTGCCCGGTCGCCGAGACGTGGAACTCAACGTGCACGACGCCTTGGGCTACGGCGATGTCGAGGTATCGCTCGGCGACCAATGCAAAGTCCTGTGGCTCGCGCAGCAAGCCAAGCACCGCGAAATAGCGCTCGAGGAACATCGCGAAGTCATCGAACTTGTACCAATCATTGACGGCCTCGATGGTGTCGGCGGGCGCGGGAACGCCGTGGCGCGCGGCCAACATCAGCAACGTCTCCGCGTCGACGGTGCCCTCGAGGTGCACATGAAGCTCGGCTTTCGGTAAGGCCTGCAACGCGTCGCGGTTCATCGCAGCGACAGTACCGGCGGCCCACGGGCGCAGGTTGCCATGGCGAATATGATCAGCGATGCTTGGTCTATGGCTGTAGCAGTTCCGTTCCCTGAGATTGTCCCCGATTGTTACGAACCGCTCGGTACAGAACCTGCCTTCGATCCGGCGGTGCACTTAGCGCTCGAAGACCCCGTCGAAGTGACGCTGCTGACCGACCTGGGCTATGGCGAGCACGAGATCGCAACCAAGGCCACGCCCATTGCGGCGTCTGCACCGTTTCGGATCCTTAGTGATGAGGGTGCGACCGTGATGCTCGACGTTGCCCGGCGGCTCAAGGTCCACCGGTATTCGGCCGGTGACCGCATCGAGAACGTCGTGCGCGGCGGGTGCTACCGGTCGACGTGGCTTCGGGACCTCTGCACCAGCCAAGATCTCAACGCGCACCTCGAGAAGATTTACGGGATCGAGATCGCACCGCACCCGATGCCGCTACAGCTCGGTCATATCAACTACGAGCCGAGCACTCCTGATACCGCGATCGATAAGTGGCACCACGACACGCTGCCACTCGACTTTGTGATGACCGTGACTGATCCAGCCTTGGTCGATGGCGGCAGGTTCGAGTACTTCGTCGGCACCCGTGCCGAGGCCGAAGCGCTACGCGAGGCAGGCGCGATGCCGCCTAGCGAACGGGTTGTGACCCCTGACTTCGCGGGCCCGGGCTGGGCGATTGCGCTGCACGGTGACATGGTCGTGCACCGAGCGGGACCTCTCAACTCGCTTACAGAGCGCATCTCGCTGGTCAACGGATATGTGGCGCTCGACACGACACGCGACGAGCAGAGCCGCACCAATGCGCTGTTGAGCGTCGATCCGCCCGCAGTCGTAGCGGCTGAGTGGGCCCGGTTTGCGGCGTGGCGAGCCCAGGGCCGACTGGCCACGTTGATCGACTCGGTTCCGTTCGATGCTGGCGCCGAGGTCGTTGCATCGGCTCTTGAACGGGCCGTTGAAGATGTCGAACGCGCTATCGCGCAAATGCGTGACCGCGGCGAGCCCGAGTTTCACCACTACGAACGAAGCTGACCCGACCGAGATCGAGCGCTACTCTGCGCAGATGCCAAGACTGAGCCAACTGAGTCGATCCATCGAAGGCCGTGTCACGCTCGTGACCGGCGCCGCTAGCGGCATGGGTCGAGCGACCGCCCACTTGTTTGCTGACGAAGGCGCGCATGTCGCTGTGACCGACCTCAACGAGGCCGCCGTGCAGGCAGTCGTCAACGAGATCGTCGCAGCGGGTGGCTCGGCGCGGGGTTGGGTGCTCGATGTAGCCAACGTTGATCGGGTTGCAATCGTGATCAACGAGATCGTTGAACACTTCGGCGGTCTCGATCACCTGATCAACAACGCCGGCATCTCTCGGTTCGCCCCCATTGATGACCCCGAATACGAAGACCACTGGGCCCTTTCGCTCGAAGTGCTGTTGACTGCCCACACCCGCACGATCCGCGCCGCGCTTGCGCACCTACGCGCATCGACTGCGGCCCGAATCGTGAACATTGCGTCGACCGAAGGTTGGGGTGCCACCAAGTTCGGCAGCCCCTACACGGCCGCCAAGCACGGCGTGATCGGGCTCACCAAGTCCCTCGCTGTAGAGCTCGGCCGCGAAGAAATAACGGTCAACTGCATTTGCCCAGGCCCAATCAATACCGGCATGACCGAAGAGATCGAAGACGAACACAAGCTCATCTTTGCCAAGCGACGGACTGCCGTAGGGCGTTACGGAGAACCCGAAGAGGTCGCACACGGCACGCTGAACTTCTGCCTGCCAGCAAGTCGTTTCATGACCGGTGCGGTGCTTCCGGTCGACGGCGGTCTACTGATCAAGAACGCCTGAACCGCCATGTCGGTTGTGGCGATCCTGGTCGGACTCGCACTTCGGGCTACTACTCAGCGGTGGTGTACTTCAGGCTCGGGTTTGGCGATGTCGTTGCGGTCCGAGCTGTGCCCTGCGTTGGCGCCAACAGCTTCCTCAGGTTCAACAGGTCCAACACCTGTAGTAGAGGACCACACGCAGAAGTGCGCTAGATTCATGTTTGAGTCCGACAACCGGATTCATATACGAAAGCAGTACAGCAATGCAGGGATCAGTTAAGTTCTTCAATACAGAGAAGGGCTACGGATTTATTTCCCGCGAAGGCGCCGATGATGTCTTCGTCCACTACTCAAACATCGAAGGCGACGGCTACAAGAGCCTCGAAGAGGGTCAGACCGTTGAGTTTGAAGTCGCTGAAGGCCGCAAGGGCCAGGAAGCACACAACGTCCGAGTCGTCTGATCCGGTGGGCTTGCGGCCGCACAGCTGCCGGCAGACCTCTCAGCACACCAGTACGTGAAAATCTGAAGCTTCGTAGGCGCTCAGCGCCTGCGGGGCTTCAGTGCGTTTTGTGCTTGGTCACAACAGGCAGGTCGATGCGACATAACGTAGTAACCAATGCATGAGTCACTGGAAAGCAAGGTCGTCATCGTTACCGGTGCGGGCAAGGGCATCGGGCGTGCGATCGCCGAGCGGTTCGCTGGCGCGGGCGCCACGGTCTGCGTCAACGATGTCGATGCTGATCTCGTCGCCGAAACAGTCGGGGCTATAGACGACGCCGGTGGTTCCGCCACCGCAGGCGTCGCCGACGTAACCAGCAGCGAGCAAGTGAATGCCGTGATCGACGCCGTCATGAACGAGCACGGACGTATCGATGTGCTCGTCAATAACGCCGGTCTCGTCAGCCCAATGCTGCACTTCTTCGAAGCAGACGAGGCGTGGTGGCGCCGCATCATCGACGTGAACCTCACGGGCCACTTCATCGTGTCGCATCCGGTCGCTCGCATCATGGCGAAGCAAGGTGGCGGCTCGATCATCAACATGAGCTCTGGTGGCGCCACAAGGGCCCACCGGTCGTTCACCGCCTATGACGCCACCAAGGGTGGTATCGAGGCCCTAACCCGGGCCTTGGCCCTCGACCTGGGGCCGTACAACATTCGAGTCAACGCCCTGATGCCGGGCTCGATCGACACCAGCGGCCTGCCGCTCGAAGATCGCCAGTCCCGCGGCGAGAACGTGCCCCTTGGCCGCATTGGTGAACCAGCGGACATGACGGGTGCTGCGCTGTTCTTGGCATCTGACGACGCCGCCTACATCACCGGCGACGTGATAAAGGTCGACGGCGGCATGTTGGCCCAGCAGCGCTCGGCCACGGTCGACATCATGGCCCCATCTGACTTCCCCAAGATCGAGGACCTCTAGGTATGGGCTTGCGTATCGGCGCCGACGTCGGCGGCACATTCACCGACATCGTTCTTGAACGCAACGACGCCACGTTCGTCTCGACCAAGGTGCTGACAACTCACGAGGGGCCCGAGCTGGGCATCCTTGCCGGCATCGAGACCATCGTGGCCGACTACGACGTCGACCTCGGCGAAGTCGAACAGGTCATCCACGGCACGACGCTGGCAACGAATGCGCTGATCGAGCGTCGCGGCGCGTCGACCGCCTTGGTCACGACCGCTGGCTTCCGTGATGTGATTGAGACTCGCACCGAAGGCCGCTTCGAGCAGTATGACCTGAACATCGTTCTACCGAAACCGCTGATCGAACGCAAAGACCGGTTCACCGTCATCGAACGCATCAATGCCCGCGGCGAGGTGCTGGTGCCGTTCGACGAAGCATCGGCCACCGCCGTGATCGACGAGCTCGTCGCCGGTGGCTACGAGGCGGTCGCCATCGGCTTCATTCATAGCTATCGCGATGCGACGCACGAGCGACGCTTCCGCGACATGGTGATTGAGCGATTGCCCGACGTGGCGGTGTCGATTAGCTCCGAGGTCTCGCCGCAGATGCGCGAGTTCGAGCGCTTCAACACGGTGTGTGCAAACGCCTACGTGCAGCCGTTGATGGCCTCGTATCTGGTGCGGCTGCGTGACGAGCTGCTCGCTCGCGGTGCCGACTGCCCGCTGTACATGATCCATTCCGGTGGCGGTTTGATCAGCGTTGAGACCGCAGCAGAGTTTCCGGTTCGTCTGGTAGAGAGTGGCCCCGCTGGCGGTGCGATCTTCGCTGCCGACCTTGCGGCGCGCTACGGCCGCGATCGGGTGCTTTCCTATGACATGGGTGGCACGACGGCCAAGATCGCGTTGATCGAGGGGTTCACGCCGCAGACCGCCAAGACGTTCGAAGTCGCACGCACGACTCGTTTCAAGAAGGGCAGCGGCATGCCTATCTCAATCCCGGTGATCGAGATGATCGAGATTGGGGCCGGCGGCGGCTCGATTGCGAGTGTCGATTCGCTGGGCCAGATCCGCATCGGGCCGCACTCGGCCGGAAGCGAACCAGGTCCGGCGGCCTATGGCCGCGGTGGGGCCGACCCCACGGTGACCGACGCCAACCTGACGCTTGGTCGATTGCATGCCGACACGTTCGGCGCGACCGATATCGACCTCGACGCTGACCTGGCGGCCGCCGCGATCAGTGCGGGTGTCGCCAGTCAGCTCAACATGACCGCCGAAGTCGCAGCGGTGGGCATCGCCGAGGTAGTTGACGAAAACATGACCAACGCAGCTCGGGTCCATGCGGTAGAGAACGGCAAGGATCTCTCTGGTTTTTCGATGGTGGCCTTTGGTGGTGGCGCCCCATTGCATGCCACGAGACTGATGGACAAGCTTGGGCTCGACGAAGTTTGGGTGCCCTCAGGTGCCGGCGTCGGCTCGGCGATCGGCTTCCTTCGAGCTCCCTTTGCCTATGAGGCCGTGCGCAGTTTCTACACGAGTACCGCTGCGTTCGACTACGCGGGTGCCAATCAGGTGCTTGCCGAGCTCACTGCCGAGGCCGAGAGCTTCGTGCGCCAAGGGGCCGACGTCGAGGTTGTTGTCGAACGTCAGGTTTCAATGCGGTACAAGGGCCAAGGCTGGGAGATCCCGGTTCGCCTCGAAGCCGGAGTCTTCGACGAGCACGCCGCCGAGCTGCTCACCGGGGTGTTCACCAAGGCGTACGAAACCTTCTTCGGACGAGCCATTGATGACGTCGATATCGAGGCCGTCAGCTGGGCGGTGCGGGTCGCATCGGTGCAGCAACGCCCCGATCGACTCGCGGTGCTCGATGCCGCCACCAGCGTGGTGTCAGACCGCATTCGGCCGATGTTTGACCCGAGCGTCAACGACACTGTCGACACAATGATCGTCGATCGATCTGAACTAGCAAGCGGCGCAGCTGTGAGTGGCCCAGCACTTATCGTCGAGCCCCAGACGACCACGGTTCTTGGCTCCGATCATCAAGCCGTCATGCAAGCTGACGGCAGCCTGCGAATAGCTCGCATCGATCGAAGCGGGGCCCCACGATGAGTCAGGCAGTGAGCAGCGAAGTGCACTACCAGATCATGTGGAACCGTCTGATTGCGATCGTCGAAGAACAGGCGCTGACGCTGATCCGCACGGCCTTCAGTACGTCGGTTCGCGAAGCCGGCGATCTCTCGGCCGGGGTGTTCGACCGCGATGGGCGCATGGTCGCCCAGGCGGTCACCGGCACACCCGGCCACGTGAACACAATGGCGGCTGCCGTCGGCCATTTCATCACCGACATTGGCCCCGAGCGCATCTATCCCGGCGACGTGTATCTCACCAACGATCCGTGGAAGGGGACTGGGCACCTACATGACATCACGGTGACGACTCCGGTCTTCGTTGGTGAAGCGTTGGTTGGCTTCTTTGCGTCGACCGCGCACGTCGTCGACATCGGCGGCCGTGGGTATGGCCCCGACGCTCGTGAGGTCTACGAAGAGGGCATTCGCATTCCGATCATGAAGTGGGCCGAGCGCGGAGAGCTCAACCGCGACCTGGTCAACATTTTGCGCAACAACGTACGAGAAGCCGATCAGGTCGTTGGTGACATTCATGGTTTGGCAGCCTCGAACGAGACTGGCCGACGCCGACTGCTCGAGATGCTTACCGAGTTCGATATGGCGGGAATTGGTGATCTTGCTGCATTCATCTTTGATCGCACCAATGCCGCGACGATGACTGCCCTCGGGCCCGTGGCAAAGGGTGTGTATCGCAACGAGATGCAGGTCGATGGCTATAACGAGACCGTCACGCTTGCCGTTGAGCTGACGGTCGCCGACGATGGCATGCACGCAGATTTTACTGGAACGTCGCCGTTGAGTCCGTTTGGCGTGAACGTTCCAATCACCTACGCCCAGGCGTATTTCACCTACGGGATGTTGGTGGCGCTGGCACCCGAGTTGCCGAACAACTACGCCTCGCTGGCGCCGTTCACGGTGAGCGCACCGCCTGGCGTGATTCTGAACGCGCAAGACCCTGATCCGGTTGCGGTACGACATGTGCTTGGTCACTTCGTGACCGACCTCTGTCTCGGCGCGATCGCCCAGGCGCTGCCCGACGTCGTGCCCGCCGAGGGGGCCGGCGCGCTGTGGAACTTCCAAGCCAGCGCTCGAGGCGCGGAACCAGGCGCTCAACTACCACCAGTCGAGATGCTCATGTTCAACAGTGGAGGCACGGGGGCTCGCCCAACCCTCGACGGTCTCACTGCCACTGCTTTCCCGTCGGGCGTCATGACGATGAGCGCCGAGGCCACCGAGCAGATCGGCCCCATTATTGTTTGGCGCAAAGAGATTCGAGAGAACAGCGGCGGTGATGGCGAACACCGCGGCGGCCTTGGTCAGGTCATCGAGATCGGCCCGAGCGACGGCTATCTGTTTGAGTTCAGTGCGATGTTCGATCGGGTCGAGAACCCGGCTCGCGGCCGCAATGGTGGCGGCGATGGTGCCCCCGGCGCCGTTTACCTCGACGACGGCACGCCATTTGCGACCAAGGGCCGCCAAACGGTTCCCGCTGACCGCCGCCTGATCCTCGAACTGCCGGGCGGTGGCGGGTTTGGGGATCCGAACGACAGGGATCCCGATGCGGTTGAGAATGACCGACGCCAGGGCTATGTGAGCTGAGCGTGCTTCCAGTCCTCGGCACCCCTCGACTGCTGAGTTACGACGTCGTGATCATTGGCGGGGCGATCATTGGTTCATCGGTGGCCTGGTGGCTGGCCCGCAACCCCGACTTCGACGGTTCGATCCTCGTGCTCGACCGAGACATGACCTACACCAATGCAGCGACCTCGCATACGAACAGTTGCATGCGTCAGCAGTTCTCGAACGAGCTCAACGTGCGCATCTCGCAATTCGGCGCGGACTTCGTTCGCGAGTTCCGTCACTACATGGGTGACGATCCCGAGGTGCCCGAACTGGCCGTGCACCACTTCGGCTACATGTACCTCGCCGATACCGAAGCCTTCGCCAACACGTTGCGTGCGAATCAACAGGTGCAAGCTTCGTTCGGCGCTGGCACCCAAGTCATGACGCCAGTCGAGATTGCGGCGGCGTACCCGTTCTACAACGTTGACGATGTGCTTCTTGGCAGCCACAACGTGGTCGACGAAGGCTACTTCGACGCTGGAACCATGTTCGACTGGTGGCGTCGACAAGCCCGCCAGCTCGGCGCTGAGTACATCTCGAGCGAGGTTGTCGGCGTCGAGCGTAATGGTGACCGAGTCGTCGGCGTGGCGTTGGCCTCAGGTGCCACAATCGCCTGTGGCACCGTGGTCAACGCCACGGGCACGCGGGCCGCCGTCACCGCGGCCATGGCAGGCATTGAGGTGCCCATCGACGCTCGCAAGCGATTTACGTTTGTCTTCGACTGTGCCGAGTCGCTGGGCATGGCAGTGCCGTTAACGATCGACCCCTCGGGCGTGCACGTGCGTTCCGAGGGCGATGCGTTCATGACTGGCTGTCCGCCCGACGACGATCCTGCGGTCGACTTCGATGACTTCGCTATGGACCACGACATCTTTGAAGACAAGGTCTGGCCCGCGTTGGCCCATCGCATTCCGGCCTTTGAACGCATCAAGGTCACGAACCGGTGGGCCGGGCACTACGCCCACAATCGCCTCGATCAAAACGTTGTGGTCGGACCCCACGACCAGGTGTCGAACTTCATCTTCACCAGTGGCTTCTCGGGCCACGGGCTGCAGCAATCGCCCGCCATTGGCCGAGGTGCCGCCGAGTGGATTACCTACGGCGAGTTCCGCACGTTAGATCTGTCACCTCTTGGCTATGAACGGGTAGTGACCAAAGAGCCGTTCGTCGAAACGGCGATCATCTGAGTCGCCGTGACGAGCTGCTAGCGAACCTGTTCGAGCACCACACGTGCCATTGAGGCACGCGGGTGAGCGAACTGAGCGACGTCAGCAATGACGTCGGCCTTGGCTTGATCGTCGTTGAAGAAACGCTCGCTCAGATCGGTGCGGCTGTCGAATGCGCACATCGCCATACCGTCGAGCTCGGGTCCGGCGAGTGTGGATAGAATCGACAATTGTTGATAGTCGCACATCGCAAGATGGCTGCGGAGCGCCACCGGGCCATGCGTGTCGCGCCAGTGATCGTCGGCCTGGCGATGAGTGAGATCGGGGTGGCGCACCATTGCGAACGATGCGATCACCCGGCCTTGTGCCGGCGCGGCGGTTGCTTCCTTGATGGTGCGAGCGAATGAAACATAGAGGCCGATGTCGGCGGCCGCCTGTACCGCTTCGATGTCGTCGGTGGCCACTTCGACCATGCCGTGGTAAGGGGCCGTTGGCTTCTCGCGCTCGTGGGCCCGCCATGCGCGCCCGTCGAACCGCTCTGCGAGCTCGGTCGCAGCCGTAGCGATCGAGCAGAGTCCAAGAAGATGCAGCATGGGCCGATCGTACGCGAAGCATCGATCACGAGCCCAAGCCCATGCACCGGCCTAAGGTGGTCTTTTGGGTTCCACTCGGGCCTCCGTCGACGGTGCAAAGATGTGGAATGAACAGGAAAATGAGAATACTGCTCAAGGCAAGCGGGCAAACCTTGGCCGGCAGCCAGGGCTTCGGGCTCGATCCCGATGCGGTGCTCGCTCTGGCCCAAGAGATCATCGAGGCCAGTGAACGCGCCGAAGTCGCGGTCGTGGTCGGCGGAGGCAACATCCTGCGGGGCAGCGAGAGTGAAAGCTTTGGGATCGACAGGGTCGAGGCCGACAATGTCGGAATGCTTGGCACCGCCATCAACGGTGTCATCTTGCGTGGAGCCATCACTGCGCAGTCGAACAGAGACGTACGACTGATGAGTGCGTTGCCGATGACTTCGGTGGCCGAGCCGTACATCAGACTGCGAGCGATGCGACACCTTGAGAAAGGCCGCATCGTCGTACTTGCGTGCGGCATCGGTCAACCGTTCGTGACCACCGATTACCCGAGTGTGCAACGAGCGGTCGAACTCGAGGCCGACGTTCTTCTCGCTGCCAAGAACGGAGTTGACGGTGTGTACGACAGCGACCCGGCAATCAACCCCGATGCCGAGCGCTACAGCGTGCTGTCGTTTGAAGAGGCAATTGCCAAGGGGATCACCGTCATGGACCCGGCGGCATTCATTCTTGCCGCCGAGCACAACATGGCGATCCGAGTGTTTGATAGCTCGGCCAAGGGGGCAATCGCATCGATACTTGCTGGCGAACCCGTCGGAACTCTGGTGTCGGCCTGATCGTTCAAGCCCGTTCGTTCAAGATTGCACGCAGCGGGTGGTTGACAGTCCTTAACTACAGTGAATGGGTGCAACGATTTCTGAGCGCCCTTGCCGCGCTGCTGATTGCGGCGGTTGCACTCGTGGCGCTTCCGATTGGCATGCCCAGCCAAGCCGCAGCCCAGGACGACCCCAGCTTTCGCATTGTGGTGATCCCAGACACCCAAATGTATGTGCAGACCGAAGCTGGCAACGCTTACTTCGTCGACCAGGCGCAGTGGATTGCTGATACCGCTGCGGCCACGAACACGGTCTTTGTCACGCACGTCGGCGATGTTGTGCAGAACCCGAACGATCCGGTCGAGTGGGACCGTGGCGAAGCAGCGATGGCCATCATCGAGGCCGCCGGTCTGCCGTATGGCATTGCACCTGGCAATCACGACATGACTAATGGCGGCGGCGAAACGCTCTACGACATGCGCTTTAGCGCCGATCGCTTTGCCGACACTGCGTGGTTCAGCGGTCGCCACGAAGCTGAGGGCAATCGCTCAAGCTTCCAGATCGTGTCGGTCGAGGGCCACGACTTGTTGTTCTTGCACATCAGGCATCTCCAAGAGACCTATGGCGACGTCGACGACGTGTTGGCGTGGGTTGATTTGGTGCTCAGCGCTCACCCCGACCACCTCACGTTCGTGACCACCCACGAGTTCACCTCGCCTGACAACTCGATCGTTATGCGACGCCTCGAAACTGTTCTGAGTGATCACTGCACGGTTGCAGCCGTCTTCTCGGGTCACCGCTTTGGCGCTGCGACTGGCGAGTTCACCGATACCTGCGGCCGGCCGGTGCGTCATCTTTTGACGAACTACCAGGGCTTCACCGACGGCGGCCTCGGATTTTTGCGCACCGTCGACATCAACCCCTACACACTCGATGCTTCGTTCGCCGTGTTCTCACCGACGCTCGACGAGAATCGCACCGACCCCGTCGAGCAGTTCACGGTCGCGTTGAGCCCGTTACCGTTAGTAAGCGGTGACGTGAACTGTGACCGAATCGTCAACGTCATCGATGCACTCTTCATCACCCAGTACGACGTGCAAGTGCGCACTGACCTTCGTTCGACATGCCCGCTTCCGACGCCACAGACGCAATTGAACGTCACGGTCGGCGACTTCAATCAAGACGGCCTGATCGACGTGGTCGACGCTTTGCAGATCAGCCAGTGCGAGGTCGCTGTGGCGAACGAGGCCTGCCCGGGTTAAGCGATCACAAGAGGTGCCGCTAGCCTC
>Ga0209828_1001284_pt1 | contig 22991 bp, 22 predicted proteins | sample MaitaG_FD_187429 | JGI IMG/M metagenome (GOLD analysis project Ga0209828, IMG submission 187429) | Marine algal microbial communities from Maine, USA - Maine_Asex2 metaG (SPAdes) (version 2) | ecosystem: Host-associated > Algae > Red algae > Unclassified | place: Maine, USA | collected 2015-01-05
TTGCATGCGCCGTCTTCTTGCTCACTTGTCAAACTTCTAAGATAAACGTAAATAATAGCTCACGTTTAACGACATCGTTTCACAAAAGTAATAAAGAGAATAAGGCATCTTAAACGTATGTCACCCACAGATTTTATTTCGAGTAAGCACCTGGCGAATATGTTAATTCGTAACTATGAGTATAAATTTCAAAGACAATTCCAAACGGGTCTTCCACGTAACACATTTTGAAAGGTTTTTCATTCGGATAATATTCTCTTATTGGCATTCTTTGTTTTCCGCCATAGGAAACAATTTTTTCGATCAATTCCTCAATATTAGGGTCTTGTATGCAAAAATGAAAAAGCCCAGTATTAAATGGGTTAAATTCAGGTGCTTCTTTTATTCCATTCGGAAAGCAAAAGATTTCAATTCCAATTCCGTCCGAAGTAGCTAAATGAGCAATTTCAAATTCAGTCCAATCATTGCCAAAAACATCAATGCACATTTGACCGATTGCAGTTTCTTTATCTTTTTTAACTTTAGAAGGATCCTGTATGATGTACCAACCCATAATTTCTGAATAGAATTTTACAGCCTCGTTTATATTCGGTACTGTAATTCCGATGTGCGAAAAGGATTTTGGATAATTTTTATTTTCTTTCATAAATTCGATTTGTTAGTTTTTATTACTGAATTTTGTCGTTTGCTTAACTTGTGGGTAGCTCAAAGGAATGTATACATCTTTTACCCAATTGAGCTACGAAAGAACAAACATTATGGTGTATACATTTTTGTTGAACAATGCGGTTACAACCTCCTAAGGGTAACGCACTACTAGTAACACACCTTAAAATTCTATCTATATACAATTTAATGATATATCTATACATATGAGGCGGTTTGTAATTATATTTTGATCACGTGGAACACTATTTATTATCAAAATATTGATTTTGGACTTGATTTTGGTTAATTTAAACATAGGTCCCCTACTAGTATGTTAACACATACTATGGCAATTAGTCTTATATATTATATGCATATTTTATTAGGCGGTGATCGAGGATACAGGAAAGGCCAAGTAATGAAACAACAAAGACCACATTAAAATGGGTACACATAGCCATTACAAATGCTAAGAGATGGTTGGTTGGAATCCATCATATGATAAAAGGAAAATATTTACAGAATTATCTCAACGAGTTTTGTTATAAACTAGATAGAAGGTAATTTAAAACCCAATATTTAATAGGGTGACTTTGGCTATCGCTAAATCTTATTGGCATCATTAAGGACACTCAGTAAGATTTTTATTCAAAAAAATAAAAAGTCATATCTAGAAATTAATTTTCAACCGTCTTAATTTAATTTGGGCTCTTATAGATTGGACATATGTCTTGCCCTTTAAGACTATTTGTATCATATTAATACTCTAATTCATTGAGATAAAGCTTATATCATGGAGGATTTTTATCTTGGACAGCTGTGAAAAATTATAAAGGATCACATTATTTATAACCACAGATCACCAGGTCAATTGAAAACCAATAGATGGTATAAAGACTCCTTCGGCGTTTTGAATTTCTTTTAGGCGGTAGCGGGGGGAAGTGTTACTTTGATCTATAGCCAAGACCACTGAGTCACCATTCTCATCCCGATCAAATGTTAATACTTGTTGACTATCTGCATCTGCTAATACATTTTCTAGGTCTAGATAAATATTGATCTTGGCATTTCTGAGGGTGTAGGTTTTGGCAATTCTAAGATCAATTAAGCTAGTTGATTTTCCCCGTCTTGAGTTAAGCTGGGTATAATCTCTTATGCCGACTCTATTGACATCCCACACATTAACAATCGATGAATTTATAAGATCGAATGGTGTATAAGGTAATGCAGACTGATGTTTTAGGTTTACACTCAGCAACCAATTATTTCCGAATTCGTATGATAGTACAGCATTTATTATATGCCGTGCATCCCATGAAGAAGGACTGTATATTTGATTTCTATCCAGGAATTCACTTTGGCTAAATGCATATGATATCCAACCATTAAGTTTATTTGCATTTGCCTTCTTTAAATATACCTCTATTCCATATGCCCTACCTTCACCCGTAAAATCTATAGGAACATTACCCACTACACCAAAATCTGCACCGAAATTAGCTAAGGAAATTCCTTCTCGAGTATTAAATGGATAATTTAAATATGTTTTATAATAACCCTCAATAGTTAGTTTGTATTCTTTATTTAATTTTAGAAATTCAAATCCTGATGCAAGTTGAAAACTTTTGATAAATTCTGTAGACTCTAGATTAATATATTCATTTCTTTCTAAATAGGATAGTAAAATGTTTTCAGGCAATTGAGCATATTGACCAACGCTAAAATTAAAAGCACTTGAGGCATCTAAATTAATTGTACCATTGATATTAGGTAATGATAAATTATTTATGATTCCTTCCGACCTCACGTTTGAAGATTGAAAAGTATTATGAAATGTTAATTGAAACCTATTTGGAATGATATCAATACTGGTCTGGAGAAATGTGTAGAATAGATTATAATTAATCCCTGATGTATAATTTATTTCATTGAGGCCAAATGAATTATAGTATTGATTGAAAACTTCATAATCAGTATAATTTAATTTTAAACCTGCGCCGTATTTTACTTTAATTCTGCCTAAGTCATTAAATATTTCAAATTGGCCAACGGCTTGTTCTTCAAGTGAATTATAATCTAAAATTTGGGTGTCCTCATTGTCTACATCATTCGATCTTTGTGCTGCATTTTCAAAACTGGAATATGAAAATTTAAGGCTTTTAGTCGATGTCGAACTAATGTGTTTATAGGCTATTCCATAAGTATTTGTTTTCTGTTGATTTGTTGGAAGATTGTCTTGCAAAAATTTTTGTATTTCACTATCGTTGACCTCGTCATTGACTGTAAAATCATCATTTGATCCAAGCATTAGAAAACTCAAGTAACTATTTGGGTTTAGCATATGCTTTACATTGAAGGAATAATCACTATAATTCGGTAATACTGCTAGTCCGATCAAATCTAAAATATATTCTCTGTAAGATTTACGAATGCTGAATGTAGCACCAGTTTTTTTGTAAGAAGTAGATCCGTGTAGGAAAAGATTGGTCGGATCTGCGCCAGTAGCGATATAGCTTTTTCTGAATGGATCCAATAGATATATATTAAAAACACCACTCATCGCATCTGGTCGATTAGCAGGATAACCACTTGCTATAAAGTCAACTTCATTTATCAGTTGTGCATTTAATAATGATATAGTACCGCCTGTTGAACCTTGAGTTGATAAATGATTTATATAAGGTATTTCTATGTCATCGATAAAGAATGTATTTTCAGTGGGACCACCACCTCTAACAATTAAATCGTTACGAAATGAATTCAGTGTAGTTAGACCTGGTAAACTCTGTATTAATTTGGCAAAGTCACCACCGCCACCTGCATTTGTCTGAATCATTTTTGCAGAGGTAGTTTTTAAAGATATTGGCACTCCAATAATATCTTTATATGAGCTTGCTACGATAGTGACTCCATCAATTAATTCAAGATTCGGTTTTAATAAAATAATATGATCTTTCTGATCTTTTGCAGCCTGTATTGAAATAACCTTATCTGTATATCCGATATAATTAATGGTGACCTGGATTGTAGCGTTTGGAATTGATTCTATTGAAACTAAAAAGGCTCCATCCTTATCAGTTAGCGTAGAGTGAATGATCTTCTTATCTTGAATACTAGGTTTATCTTTGTCATTCGGAGATATTTGATAAGATTGTTCTATGAGCAATGATGCGAAAGCTAATAATTCGTTAGTTGATTCATCTTTTACAATACCTTTAAAAATAAAAGTATCTTTCTCTAGTTGATTTAGTGTTAAATTATTTTTTGCGCAACTCGCAGAGAGAGTTGAAGAAATATGGGCTATTAGATAAGTTATTATAATGATCTTGTTCATCAATAAATTAATTTCAACTCAAGTATACTATCACTAGCGGAGTGTGTAAAACATGCATCCTCAAACTTTGGGGGACCAAATTTTCTGGGTTTGATATTGTTAGAAACGGCATAGCCCTCTTTTGGCTTTCTAAAAAAATTAGTGTCCATCTTAAAATTTGAATTTTCATCATGAAGAACACTCAAGCTATATGTGCCAAGAGGAACATTTTTAAAGACAAATTTATTTTCATGCTCCTTAATCTTAAAAGTCTGGCTCATAAACGATTTTTTAGAGTCAGAGGGAAAGCCTTCTTTTTCTATAAATATATTTATTGCTATAAGACCTTTGTCATTCTTGAGATTGTCTAAGTGTACAATTATCGACGAGTGTTCAGCTGGTAATTGAGAAAATAAAGACAAATTATTAAAAAAGAAAAAGAATGTAAATACAATAATAATTGATTTCATAAGCACAGAATTTAATTTATAAAACATCCATGAAAGCCTGGCATAATTGAATGTTTAATGTCAACTGAGGCAATTTCAGTAAATGTATTGGCATCTAAAAATATAAGTTTCGAACCTTTTGATTTATTGGTAATATTGATGAGAATACTAATTATGATACCATCATCATCGTTTATTGAATCATGGTTAGGTAGGAAGATGGGCTCACCTGGATAATAATCAGGGTCTTTCCATATATTTGTTTTTCCATTGTGCATGTTTATCTTAATTAGCTGATCATAGAACTGCTTGTTACCCTCTTCTGACACCCCCACTGCATAAGTATAATTATATTTTTTCTGTAAGTATCTATCATCTATTCGAGGTAACTCTAATGTTTCTCTAGAAATCTCTATTTTTCTTAATGTCCTAGATTTTAGGTTAAAAACGAATCTATATAAACCTGACTCTTGCAGTTTATCGTTCAAGTTGGATAAATTATCTAAATAGAAAGAATTAATAATCTCCGCGTCTGGATATCCAACCATATCAAAAACTAGGGAATCCTCTTCTTCGTAAGTATTAATAAAGTGGAACGCAAAAAATGGATCTGCTTTAATTTTGTGGACTACTTTGCCAGTTTTTTTTGATATGATAAAGAATTTGACTTTCTGATTTTTACGCCATTTAAAATTCTCAATAAAAGGTTTGTTTTTCAGAAGAAAATCAATTGTATTTGATGTAAAGGGATAGTGAGCTATGATAAAGTAGTTATCTGACATCCCCATACTATGAATATATGCAGGTTTCTGAATTGGAATCCTCGCTATTGTTTTAGTAGTTTTATTGTGAATGTTGTATTTTATAATTTTATAAAAATTCAATGGCCCCATGCTTAAAACGAGATTATACAAATTATCATCTATAACATGAGGGTGGGCAGTAGTTACTACCGGGGAAAATGAGGTATCTGTATAATCTATAATTTCCAAAGACTCCAAGCTAGTCTTATCAATTTCTAATTGTAATCTTGTTTCACCTAAAGCGAATAAATGATTTTCAATTTCTTGTACATTGACTTTGGGATTGCAAAAAGTGAAGGTACACATTAATTTCTTAAAAATAGAAATACATGGATCAGTAGCAAATTCTGGTAATCCTATTCTCTTATTTCCTAAAATAGATTCCTTTACATTAGACTCTATATATTTAGATTGATACTTTACCTTCCCATCTAAAATATCAAACTTATGTAACATTGCTAATCCGTCAAACCAATGCTTGAAAGATTGAGATGAATTACTTAGGAGACCTGGACCATTTCTATAGAAAGAACCTTGAATCCATTTAGGAATTTGACCCTTAACCTCTAATTCTATTTGTTCCTGCTCTTCTTGTATGTGGTTAAATGCAATATCAAATGCTTTTCCCATAAGCTGGTTTTGATATCGCATTACTTGATCGAGAATTTGTACCCAAATCAGACTGTATTAAATCACTTGCAATCTTACCACTTGCAATTACAGCAGGAACACCAGCTCCTGGATGAGTACCTGCACCGACAAAATATAATCCTTCAAAAAACTTTGATTTATTGTGAGGTCTAAACCAAGCTGTTTGAGTCATAGATGGTTTAATAGAAAACGAAGCACCTACATGACTTTTTAATTCGTCTCGGAAATGAATTGGGTCTATCATATGATCAGCGATAATGTGTGAACGTAGATCAGGTAAATAATTTTCTTCCAAAAACTGAAGAATTTTTTGTTTATACTCTTCTCTAATAGAAGGCCAGTCAATACCATTTTCCTTAGAAAGATTTGGTACGAGCGAAAGTACATAAAAAGATTCGCAACCATCAGGTGCTATGGATTCATCTGTTATGGTTGGCATATGTAGGTATAGAGAAAAATCTTCAGTCAATTTTTTCTTTTTGAAAATATCTTTTAAAAGTGCTCTATACCTTTTATTCAAGATTATATTATGATGATGCAATTTACTATCTAAATAACGCTTATTCGTTCCAAAATAAATCACAACAAGTGAATTGCTGTATTCAATATTATTTAACCACGTCTTGACGCCAAAAGGACGATCATTATTAGATATTAAATTTAGATACGTATATGCACTGTCTGCATTACTAACGACAATATCAGTATTAATTTGGTCTCCCGTTTTCAATTCTACTGATGATACGGTTTTATTTTTAAAGTGGATTTGTTTAACCTCGTTTGACATTAAGACTTTACCGCCGTTATCTTTAAATAATTGCAGCATAGCCTGAGCCATTGCACCCGTGCCTCCTTTACAATAAAAAACACCCCACTGTTTTTCAAATTGAATAATAAGACTAAATATTGAGGGAGTATCAAATGGATTTCCACCAACGAGTAATGGGTGAAATGAACATATCTTTCTAATAAATTCGTCTTTTACAAACATAGAAGCATATGCATACATTGACTTCAATGTTTTAGTTTTTAACATCGAAGGAATAATAGACATCATATCGGAAAATTTCAAAAATGGTTTTTCCGTGTAGGGATGAAATTTTTCGAAAACCTCTACTGTACTTTCGACGAATTTCTTATAGCCTTTAACATCCTGAGGACTAAATTTTGCAATTTCTTTTTCAGCTTTTTCAGTTTCCCGGTAATAATTAAAAGCTTCTCCTTTTTCATTAAATATTCTATAAAATGGACTTAATGGCATAAGCGACATATAGTCTTCCATCTTTTTCCCAGAGACTGAAAATAATTCTTCAATCATGTAGGGAGCAGTTATTACAGTCGGACCACCATCAAATTTAAATCCGTCTACTTCATATTGATAACCTCGACCACCAGGCTTATCTCTGTTGTCTATAAGTGTTACATCTAAACCTGCTGCAGACAAGCGAATTGCGGATGACAGGCCTCCAAAACCAGCTCCGATAACTACTATTTTTTTATTCATTGGTTTATATTTTGACTATTAACTTTGATAATAAATAGAGCTTTCTTTTTTTACTGACAAATGCACGTTGATTTAAATTATCATAATTATTACGCTCTACAATTTTTAAAATTTCGCGGTACATTGTTGCCGCGGCGGCGATTGCCCATTTTCCTTTTGGTTCTAGATAAGCCAATCCTTTCCAAGAATCAGAATAATACATCCGAGCTCTTTTAATCTGAAAAGCCATTAACTTTTTCCAATTGTCATCAACAATTTGATTTTTAAAGTGATTTTCAGTTATACCAAAATGATCTAATTCTTCTTGTGGTAAATAAATTCTTCCCATCTTATAATCTTCTCCAACATCTCTAATGATATTTGTCAATTGAAGCGCAATTCCCATTTGTATTGAATACCTAAACGCTTTGTCACTCGTAAAGCCTATTATGTGCATACTCATTAAACCAACAGTACTAGCCACTTTATAGCAGTATTCAATTAATTCTTCATATGTCTCATATCGAAATTTAATGGTGTCCATTTTGACCCCATTAATCAATTGATCCATATATCCGATAGGTATTTTATATTTCTGACGTGTGTATAACCATGAGAATAAAACCGGGTCAGTAATATCAATTCGATTACTGCGCGTAGCATTCTGCCACTCTTCTAAAATCTTTTCACCATGTTCTAAATCCTTGTCTATTATGTCGTCCGTGATTCTACAAAATCCATATAAGGATATGATGGCTTTTTGACGATCATCATCCAATAATGAAGTCGCTAAACTAAAAGTCTTACTGTGATACTTAATAATTTCTTGACAATATCCAATTGATAGTTTAATATAATCGTTTTCAAAATTTTTAAAGTCAACTTGTATAGATGAATATTTGACATTTGCCAAATCACAAAGCTTATCTAGGTAGTCTTTTGTTGATTTAAAAGAATCGGGTGTTAATGGTGAATTTCTGCTTACTTTCATCACTTCATATACTTATAGTTTCGAGCACCGTAATTCGATTCTCCAATTCCAATATGATTTAATAGAACATTTTTTTCTTTAGGGTTACTTACTTTTGTCGCTTTATTGAAATAGTGATCTTTATACGTCTCGAAGCTTATCTTCATCCGATTGTCTAATTTTTCTTGAAGATTGAATTGACTTACAATATTCTGCCATCCTTTTTTTACTGTGGCTTCTAGAACTTTCGATTTGGAGCCGCTGCCATATGCTATTAGACCTATCGTATGTTCAGAAAGTTGTTTTTCTTTTTGATAAGAATAATAGAGCATACTCATTATTGACAAAAAAATTGAACCACTGTAAATATTACCTACTTGTCCTGAAGCAATTTCTCCATCCGCAATTTGACTATTTACAAATTCTTGATATTCACTAGTTTTCCGGATTAATTTATCTAAATGGCTGACTTGAGTGCATTCATCTAAGTGATGTTCTTTTATACTTATGGCTAGTAAAGAAGGTTCAGAAGAGAGCAGCATAGCAACAGCCCCAGCTCCTTGTGTGTATTCTCCAGTCGAGTTAAAATTATATTTGGCCTTATCCGTGGCAATGACAATCGCGTAGTCATTTGGATTTTGCTTTAACCAAAGTAGACAATTTTCCAAGGCATCTACAGCACCAATACATGCAAATACTTGATCTGTAACATCACACTCTTCTATCGCTGGTAAACCCTGAGACCTAAAGTATTGATTACTTATACCTAAGACATAAGAAGCTACGGGTTTTGATCCATCGATTTGTGATTCTGTCCCAACATATAGCCTCTTCAGATTCGTAAAATTTATTTGTGGGTTTTTGGAAAGCAAATCAATTAAGGCGTCAGCGGCAAGGGTGATTATGTCCTCGTCAGCATCTAATACAGACATTTTATCCAGACCTAAACCAAACTTGAGTTTGGGATATTCTATATTCTTTTGTTTCGCAAAATCCTCAATTGAAATATAACAAGACGGTATAGACAATGAAAAATCTGAAATGCCACACATATTACAGTAGTTTATATTATTACAATGCTCGAAATAATAAATAGTTTGCTGAACAGGGTCTTTTTTTACTTTTTTTTTAAATGCAAAGTGCTGTTTCTGTGGCACTTATTACAGCTTCGAAAATTTTAACCTTTGCTCTATCACGATAAAAAGTACAATAATAACTATTTTGTTAAAGAAAAAATACAACACTATATCAAAGATAACTCTTTCTTAAAAGTTAATATGACTACTTGTAACTCTAGTTTATAAATATATTGAATTTGATAATATCGAAGGAATACACAGTAGCTTCAAATGAAGAAGAGGAAGAGATAAATATAATTGAATTCATTAAACGTCAAATTGCTTTGGATGAATCTTCAATAATGAGCGATTATGTTGGTTGCACCAGAGGTTGTTAGGAGGAACCATTTCTAAATATAAGTCTAATGGACAAATACTCGAAATTGAAATTCCTTCTAAAACTCAATTTGCTTTAGATTATGATAATATAGAAACTGCTTTCGGGAAAACGTCAAGCGATTATGTAGTTACTGTAAATGATGAAAGAAGAGGCCTATTTAGTCTCAAGGTAGGCAAGGAAATTTTGACACCCCAAATCGATAATATAAGCAGCCCATCTTGCGAAAAATGTCATATTATAGTTGCACAAGGCGAGCTTAAATATTTGTATAATCATGCTGGTGAAAAACTTGTACATAGCGGGTTTAAAAATCTAAGGTGGGATGGCAAAGAATATTACAAATATTCTGAAGGTAAAGGAAAAGAGAAAGGTAAGTTTACACTTGAAGGAGAAGTTATAATACAAAAATTCTAAGCTTTCCAATCATTACTCAGGGTTGCAGTGGTACCAGTGGATTAACTAAGTCTATTTGGTTGTTGTAAGCAATCTATCAAAAACAAAATGAAAATAATAGTAACCTTAATATTTGCTTGATTAAGTATTGCACTCATAATCAGGAATTCCTGAGTTTAATTAGAAAATTTGAAAACGGTTATTTACCAAACAATAAATAGCCTATAGATAACATCATATTCGTGGCCCAAGCAAGTGCTTATCTATAACACCGTTTGCATACGTCGTCTGGTTGCTCACTCGTCTAACTTAGACAACAAGAAACTAGGATCCTCTCTACCTACTAGCTCGACTAGACGTGATAAAAAGCATATGAGATCATACGATGTGCTATATGCTGATTTTATTTGTCTAAAAACTTAATCATCTCTATTGTATGGTATGCAGATTTACCAATACTGCCCTTTAGTTCATCAGTTTGCGGAATATTGAGTTCGTTTACAAAAAAGAATTCGCCTCCATTTTCTTTATCAGGAAAAGCATTAAAATAAAAGTTCTCCAAATTATTCGCCTTTATTTTGAATTTTTCATCAGCTAAGGAAAATGCTATTAATGCTTCACAATGCTGCCACCATGTTTTTCTTTTGTCTGTGACTCTATTGGTTACAGGATTGACTTCGCTGTAAAAACCTTGAGATAAATCCTTTTTTGGAAAAATAGGTTTTTTTAAAGTTGTGTTCAAAATTGCAATTCCAAATTTTTGATATTTTAATCGTTCTTGCTTTGTCAAAAATTCCCAATTTTTTGCTCTTAAAAAGATAGAGGCATATTGAAAGTTATGCCCTGGAGTAACATTAAAGCAAATGGAATCAGGAGAGGAGTGTTGGCATGGATTCCAACTGTCATCAAATTTAATGTTTACCCAGCCTAATTCTTTGTTCCACCCATTGTCAAAAGCAATTTGAATATTTTCTTTTAAATAAGGTTCGTATTTGTTCCTATTATCAACATCAACTAAATATAAGTTTTCCATGTACGCAGTAATAGGATAAATAAGCGCTTGTAAGGTTTTGCTGCCTTCAACTTGTTTATTGGCTGCATAATTGCCAAAAAATCCACCTTTTTTGCTATCGTAGAATGTTTTGACAAAGTTATCATGTAACCGATGTATATTAGCTAATAAATCTTTATTGGGGGCATTACTATATAATTCGGTCAAGCCACAAAGTCCGTAAGCTTGCTGCCATATATCTAAATTTTTGGAGCTATCAGGCGTATTAGTTTTTAAATCAAAGAATGAAGCGAAGTACGTATTTGACGAATCTTTGATAATTAGTTTTTCCATTTGAAAAACAGCCGCTTTCTGCGCTTTTTCTAAATTAGAAATGTCTATATTCTTGGAGTAGGAAAGCCCATAAATTAGTCTGCTTAGAGCCACATTGAATACCTTATCTGATACTACGTTACCTTCATTATCAACATCAGAATAATAGGTGCCTTGAGTTTCTTGATAGGCATTCTCATTGAAAAAATTTAGAAGGTTTTCTATATTTTTTACGTAAACTGGGGTATTAGCGATTGTCTTCTTACTCTCTTTGCAGGAGATGCATAAAGACACTACAACCAAGACATAATATGGTATTTTATTCATTTTTAGTTTTTATTTGCACATAACGCCTCTTACTTGTGCCATCTGCTAGCTCATTTGCCTAACTAAGACAACAGAATACTTAAGCACAATTAGACGACAAGCCTTCACTAGATATGATAAAAATAATATGGACATCAAGTATAGAGTTATGAGTCTACCATTTATAAAGCGGAACTGGAAATTCTGTGTACCGCATACAAAAATTACATTACCATAGGCAATTACAAATCTGGTTTACGTATCCTACGCAGCGCATAAGGCAATTTTTATACTTTTAATAAATTCCTTGCTTTATGTATTTCAGCTGCGAATAAAATGTAGACAAAATATTAATGAAATCAAAATTCTTAACTTCATTTAATTCAGTTATTCAAATAAAAATTGTCTATGAAAACTATAAACTTAACAAATGAGCAATATAAACATATGGTCAATTAGCTTTCATTGGAGAATGGGTTTTAAACGCCCATAGTATTAAACCTAAATTCTCAGAAGGATAAGAAAACTTAAACTATATATTCTCATTATGTAAAAAATTTAGATTATCACATCGGTTTAACCAATTAGACGAAGAATGGGAGTTAAAAGAAGAACATGTTCTAAATATTTTACCCTTAATTGATAAATTTTCACTTCATAACTTTTGGGAAACTTTGATAGAAAAACTTTCAGAAGGAGATGTGATTGAATCACTTGTTGGTAAAGAAAAATTTACATAGCAAAGTATGAAGAAGAATATAATTAAGGGAAAGTCCTATAAGTTTGCTATTGAAGTAGTTAAGGTCTGTAAAAGATTGATGACGGAAAAGAAAGAGTTCGTGCTTTCTAAGCAGCTCTTGCATAGCGGAACAGCTACAGGTGCGATAGTGAGAGAAGCTGAATATGCTGAAAGTAAAAAGGATTTTATTCACAAACTCTCAATTGCATTAAAAGAGGTAAACGAAGCTGAATATTGGATCGATTTACTTGCATATACAGATTACCTAAATGATCAAGCTACTAAAGTTTTAAAGTTAACACTCAAAGAAATTTTGAAAACACTTATAACAATAATCAAAATGTCACAAGCTAACATGCATAAAAAATAAAACTAATTGTTCATTGTTCATTGTTCACTGTTAATTACCTTTGATAGATGAATTTTATCGAAGAACTCAGATGGCGCGGAATGCTGCACGATATGACGCCAGGTGCAGAAGAAAAATTAATGGAAGGCGGGCAAACAGCCTATATAGGTTTTGACCCTACGGCTCCTTCGTTAACTATAGGAAATTATGTGCAGGTGATGATGCTAAGCTTCTGGCAGAGAACAGGGAACAAACCAATTGTACTTATGGGTGGTGCTACGGGCAGAATCGGGGACCCGAGCGGGAAAGACAAAGAAAGACAACTAATGACTGGCGAGGAATTGGACAAGAACCTAGCAGCGCAAGTGGAGCAGTTTAAGAAATTCCTGAAATTTGGAGACGGACCTACAGACGCTAAGATGGTAAACAACATCGATTTCTATAAAGAGATGAATGTCCTCGAATTCTTACGTAACGTAGGCAAAACTCTGACCGTAAGTTATATGATGTCTAAGGACTCTGTTAAAAACAGATTGGAAACAGGGCTTTCGTTCACGGAGTTTAGCTACCAGCTGTTACAAGCATATGATTTTCAACGCTTATATACTGACAATAACTGCAGTTTTCAAATCGGTGGTTCTGACCAGTGGGGGAATATTACCTCTGGTACTGAATTCATAAGAAGAAATGCAGAAGGAAAGGCGTTTGCTATAACCACTCCCCTGCTTACAAAATCAGATGGTAGTAAATTTGGGAAATCTGCAGAAGGAAATATTTGGATGGATCCTGAACTTACTTCTCCTTATAAATTCTATCAGTTTTGGATCAACGCAGATGATGCAGACATTCCTAAATACTTTAGATACTTCTCCTACAAGACCAAAGAAGAGATTGAAACATTAGATCAAGAATATGCTGAGAACCCACGCGCTTTAAAAAAGATTATTGCGGAAGAGCTTACCCGACGTGTGCATTCTGATGCTGCATTTACTTCTGTAATAAATGTGTCTGAAATTTTATTTACTAAAAATGTATCTGCTGAGCAGCTTTCTCAAATGCCAGAAGCGGACTTAAAGGCCGTCGCTGGAGAGATTCCTAGTTTTGAAATTTCAAAAGACAAAATTGGAGACAGTCTGACTATCGCGAAACTGATGGCAGAAGAAACACAAATTTCTAAGTCAAACGGTGAGGTACGAAGGGCAATTCAGAATAATGCCATTTCCATAAACAAAATGAAGGTGTCAGATTTTAATGCGCTGATTACAACGGATATGTTATTGCATGGTAAGTATTTGATGTTGGAGAATGGGAAGAGGAATAAGTATTTGGTAGAATTTGTTTGAAAATCAGACGCAAAACGCTAGATATTAGACAGAATTAAGGGTCCGCAAGGAAGAAAATTATAAAAGAGGAAGGAGCAAAAAAGCGAGTGTAATATCTTAACCGGTAGCATTTATTTTAGATTGGGCTTCCGCGCATAAAAATTCGCGGGCAACTGTTCGCTTTGCTCACTGGTCTCAATATTATCAGCCGTATCATTTAAAAGATATTCGATCAAGAGTCTAGTATATAGCGTCTGCATATTACAACTTGCTTCGATACTGAAACTATGCCATCATAATAGAATAATTACAACCAATACTTTATAACTATGGAAAATCATCTCAACCTTCTGCTCGTTAACTAATCTTTCTCTAGTGCTCCTATTTACTTCTTATAGTAGTGATTCTTTAGAATGAGTCAAAGAAAATGATAATTTCATTACTCTCTCAGAGTACTTTTAAACTATGGATAGCTGGCAAAGCTTAGAATACACCAATCTTGATGTTGTTGATTTAAAGCTATTGTGGATTGTCCAAATACAAGCCCAGAAGCGTACTACACACTCATAGATTTTGACAGGTATGAAGAAATACAAAGTTTCTCTGAAAGCCTAGGTTTCCTAAATTCAGGTAAACTCAATGATTGGTTTGCTGATTTATGAGAATTATGTTATGATTTAGTATAAGCATATAAGCCTTCTAACAAAACTGCGTTTATCAAGCAAGTCACAGGAATGAAAGTTGGAGATAAACTCGACGACTGTGAAATGCCAATTTTCAAAAATTTAGCAAATAAAGCATATGCGAGAGCTAGCTCATTTGGCGTTCAGCGTGCAGAGCATGGAACCACAAAATGTGAAGGAGCAGCTCTTTATGGAAACAACTCTTCTGTACATTTGGTATATAAAAGCTTGGTAAAAAGAGAGATATGTAATCCATAGGTCACGTGAAAGAGGAAGGAGTGAAACAGCGATGAAACGAGTCATTCATCTTAATCGGAGGCATTATTTTGTTAAAGGCATCCACTCATAAAAATTTGCTGGCATCTGTTCACTGTGCTCTCTGGATTAAGGTATCTTCAGAGGGTTTAAGGTTTGACGGCGAGTGTCAGATGAATTGCAAAACACTTCTTCGCTCAATCCCATTAAAATGACTATGGCTTCCTGCATTATTAATTATTCCTTATTCATTGCCCAATCTCCCCCAACGCCTGCTCTATATCCTCCTTCAAATACTCAAAACTCTCAAAGCCTACAGACATTCTTACTAACCTCCAATCCACATGGTGATCTGGATACCCAAGCATATCGTGAAATGCTAAAAACGGCATACATAATGACTCATGGCCTCCCCATGATACTGCTATAATAAAATTGTTTAGTGCATTAATAAATTTCTCTACATCGGATTTTTTATCAGTATTTAGTATCATGGAAAATAAGCCAGATCCACCACGCATCTGCTCTTTGGCTAAGCTAAGCTGAGGGAAACTAGAATGAAAAGGATACAAAACCTGTTTAACTTGCTTTTGCTCAGCCAACCAATCCACGAGTTGCATCGTTACTTTTTGGATTTTATGCATACGCATTTCCAATGTTCTTAATCCACGGATTACTAAACTAGCGTCATGCGGGGAGATGATGGTTCCATAGGTCATATACTCGTTTTTAAAGAGCTTGAGTATCATTTCCTTAGTGGAACAAATAACACCTACAACAACATCAGAATGTCCATTCAAATATTTAGTGCCTGAATGGATGACGATATCTATACCTAGCTCGATCGGATTCTGAAAAATGGGGCTACAGTAACTATTGTCAATAACGGTGACAATATTATGTTGCTTTGCCAATGCTGCACAAGCCTTTAGATCCTGCAATTCAAAGGTGATGCTATTGGGGCTTTCTAAAAATAAGAGTGTTGTATTTTCTTGTATTGCTGCACTGATATTTTCTATGTCTCTTCCATCAATATAATCTACTTCAATATCCCAACGGGACAAGTTCTCTGAGAATAATTTTCTAGTCCAACTATACGGATGATCAATACAAATAACGTGGTCGCCACTTTTCAAATTTCCTGTAATTGCTATAGCCGCAGCTGAAGCTCCAGAACCGACTATAAGAGCGTCTTCTGCCTTTTCTAATGCTGCAATCTTTTTCCTAAGAATAGAGACTGTAGGATTATTTCCACGTGTATAAATATGTGTATTGGACTCATCTAAAATTGCATTCCGCAAAGATGAAATGTCATCAAATACAAAGTTACTACTCTGGATAATCGGTGGGGCTACAGCGTTAAAGTATTTACTGCGTTCTTCGCCTAAATGGATGAGTATATTATCGAGACTCATAATTGGATATTTATGAGCAAAATAGCAAATGCAATAACAAAGAAAGCCTTAGAAAGCTAAAAACTTCCTAAGGCTTCTTAGTACAATAAATAATTCTTAGTCTTTGGCAAACTCTGTATGAGATGCAGCAAGGATTACTTTGTCGAGATCTGATCTGAATTTTTCTACATTTTTAAAGCCTCTTAATACATCTACTACTTCTAAATCCTTATCTAGAACGACAAATGAGGGATAGGCTAATTTCCCTTTACAGAGTTCTGCCGCTAATGCATTGTATCCTCTTTTCCCGCTGGCCTTGTATTTGTACGATCTTCCTTTGAAATTGAGCGTCTCTTTCTCCTCTGCATTGAATTTGACTAAATTGTAGTTTTCTACTAAATATGAACTAATAGCTTCATCAGCCATCGTCTTAGCATCCATGACCTGGCATACCTTGCACCAATCCGTATACACATCGACTAAGGTGAATTTCTCTGAAGACAATTTCTCTATATCTTGAATAGCTTGCCATTCAAGTTTTACAGTTTTATTAATGTTGTCTGAGTCAGAATGAAATACACCTGCTTTGATTCCTAAAGCACTTGGAATCGCTAAAATGAGTACATAGATTAAATTTGAAATTTTCATAGTAATTCTGTTTCATTAATAATAACTGCAAGGTAGATGGGTAATGCAGGCTCACCAATTAAAAATCGGTGGCAAAACAGTCTAAAAGGGGGTGGAAAAAGGGACTACACCCCCAATTATATTACATATTCTCGTTAATCTTTTCTTAAGCAGAAAATGGAACCCTTGCACATCACTCGTTCTTTTCTATTTTGGAGAATGCCAATAAAGACATGCCTATTCGTCTTGCTCTTTTCCTTTATATCGTCTTCATTTTTATGTGCAGAGTATCGTATCACTGGTCGCGTAAACTTGAAAGGTGATTGGCAGCATCTAATTTACTTATCTACCATAAATAAATTAGATGATTATAATAGTGCCAAAGCAGAGCATATTATTAATATGACAAATATTGACACTAAAGGGTACTTCACCCTTTCTGGAGAAAATCTACCGGATCATGCGCAGTTCTACAAGCTTTACTTAATACAGGAGGAACATTCAGAATTTAATGCCTGTTTATTTTTAGATGGCGAAAACCATAATTTTATCCATATCATCTTAGATAACAATACTCAGATAGAAATTATAGCAGATCAAAATACGTATGCACCTTTCGGGGATTACATTATCTCTGGCGACACGGAAAACATCCAAATGAAAGAGCTCAGTAAGTTAGTCTATCCAAGTTATATGTTTTATGAAATTCGGTTTCCATCAGAACTCGAACTTTCTCGAAACAAATTGAACAAGGACCTATTCCATTTTGCTGACACTTGCACAAGCACACTTGTATCATTAGCTGCCATTAACAATACAGATTTTGATGCATATACGCTCACAAAAATAGATGATTATTTAGACTTGAATGAAGAACTTAAAACATCTTTACCTAAGCATCCATACACTAAAAACTATGCAAGAAAATTACGCTACTATAGCGAGGATGCGTTTGATAATCAAAGTATGAATCCGTGGAAATTTGGTACATATTTCCTTGCTTTGCTAAGCCTCGGCCTTTTGTACTTGTTGATTAGTCTAAAGAAACATAAGGCAGCACAGTCACATAATGAAACACAACTAGATATCCATCTTTTTACTGAACGTGAAAAGAGGATCTTAGAACTTATAAACGAAGGGAAATCAAATAAAGAAATTGCAGGTGTACTTTTTATAGAGTTAAGTACTGTGAAATCTCATATTAACAAACTCTATTCTAAGATGGGTGTGAGCAATAGACAAGAAGCAAAGCGCAAATCTATGTATTTACAAAACTAAAGTAGCAGACCGTATTGTAGCCGCTACCTTAGTAATGTGTATATTTTTAAAACGTGTGTGTTATTTCTAGATCTATATCATCTCCCGTAACAGTAGTCGCAGACAAATCAATCGTATACGTATTATCCGCCCCTGAAGTAAACGTTACAGTTCCAGACACTAAATCTTGTAAATTCTGAGATAGCGGTTCTACAATTTGTGATGTAAAACTCCCAGTCACATCTCCATCATTCGCATCAAAAAATGTTTTTATTTCTCTTGTACCGTCAATAGATGTACCCGAATCCACAGAGAGATTAAGCGATACGCTACTTATTTCATTACAATCAGAAGAAATACCAGCAATTTGAAAAAGGTATGAGTCACCAAAAACAGCTCCTCCTGCAGTTACTAATAACTGAGCTACTGTAAGACCACGATTCTCTCCATTTATTTTTACCCCTCCATCTAGTGTGGTAACTCCTGGACAGCCTACTGGTTCTGGATCTTCATCGCCACCACAACTTGTGACGAGGCAGAATGAACATAGAACAAAAAGTAAGCTTAGTAAAGTTTGAAATTTCATTAGAATTTAAGTTTAGTTAGTCATTAAAAGCTGCAAATATAAAAATAAACCGTTCTCCAATATATGTTATTAGCTAAGTAACCGAAAAAGGCCTTTGGATGGCAGGTCTAACAGCGAATTAAGTTCTCAGACTTACCTTCGTACTAATTTTTTGAATCCATTATCAATTATTACGCGTGAGTTGCCTGGAAGATGACCTTAGGTCAGTCACGCTTTGCGGGACCGAGCAGACTTGCGAGTCTGGAAGGGAACGACCCAAAGGGGCACGCCCAAAACAAAGCAATATGGATCAGTATCTATTAGTGAATGCGGGCCTTGTCCCTACGGATCTTTCCTATCCACAAAATCAAGTGAGGCCGAATTAATACAATAGCGTAGTCCTGTAGGTTTTGGACCATCTTTAAACACATGACCTAAATGACCTCCACAACGATTGCACAAAACCTCTGTCCTTGGATATCCGAGAATATGGTCAGTATCTTCTCTGACGTGTTCTTTTTTTACTGGCTCAAAATAACTTGGCCAACCTGTTCCTGATTTGAATTTAGTTTCTGAATCAAATAGAGGCAAAGCACAAGCTCTACATGTATACACACCGTCCCCTTTAAAATCCCATAAGTCTCCAGAAAACGAACGTTCTGTTCCTTTTTCACGGAGCACATAATATTCTTGATCGCTCAGTTCGGCTTTCCATTCTTTATCTGTTTTTACTACAGGCGTGAGTCCTACTTTTGCTAGTTCGGCGGAAGAATCAACATTCTGCGCCTTGTTCTTTGTTGAACAAGCGAGTAACATAGTTGTCAATACGAAGAGCGAGAGAATTTTATACATCGTTTATTATTTTCTATTAATTATTATTGTCTCTGCCTACCCTGCTGCTGGGCCCACTTGAGAATCATCCGCATCGCTCTGCACATGGTCAGCATGACAAGATAGCAAAACGTAAACAGTAAAGCCATCCATCTGTAAGATCCCGCCTCATCCATCGTCAAGCCACTCACCCACCAAGCTAAAAGCATTCCTAATATTCCTAATAACGCAAAGCTCAATAGCGACTTCCACCAGTATACATTCTGATCTTCATAAGCAAAACTAAAAATACAGTTGAATATTGCATAAAACAGCAGTCCGCTAAACGTCATTTCCCATGGAAAACTATCGCGTACATCTATACTAGATGCTGACACGATTTTAGATATGAAAATTGCTACAACGATAAGACCCAAAACTACCGCAGCCTGTATAAAAGGGCTAATTTGCTTTTCAAATACGGATTGTGGTCTTTCAGACATAAAATATAAACTAAGTTTTTAGGCGTATTGTTCTAAGTTGACTAATTAGCCGATTTTTAAAGTTAGACTATTTGCTTAAAACCTCAGCAATCAAATCGTATTCTCTAGCCTCAATGACTTTCACTTCTACAAAATCGCCTATGCGCACATAATCCTGGCTTGCGTCAATCAGGATCTCATTATCTACTTCTGGCGAATCATATTCCGATCTTCCATAAAAGTATCCACCCTCCTTTCTATCAATAAGCACCTTAAATGTTCTATCAATCTTAGCTTCGTTTTTCGCCAAAGATATTTCCTGCTGGATTTCCATAATTCTATTTGCCCTTGCCACTTTCTCCTCGGCAGATACATCATCTACCATATCATGTGCAGATGTGCCTTCTTCATGTGAGTATTGAAACACCCCTAATCTGTCAAACTCCATGTCTTTTACATAATCGGACATATCTTGGAATTCTTCTTCAGTTTCACCCGGAAAACCTACAAGCATGGTTGTTCGTATTGCAATATCAGGTACGCGTTCTTTTGCAATTGCAATTAATTCTCTTTGCTCCTTTTGAGTAATCTGTCTTCGCATTCTTTCTAACACCGCATCATTGGCATGTTGCAGGGGCAAATCTAGATAGTTACAAATTTTTGGTTGACGTGCCATCGCATCAAATATCTCTAAAGGAAACTTACTTGGATATGCATAGTGTAGTCGTATCCATTCAATTCCTTCTACTTCACAGAGTGCGTCCAAGAGTTCTGGAAGCGCACGCTTTTTATAAATATCTAGGCCGTAATACGTAAGTTCTTGTGCAATCAGCATTAACTCTTTAACACCTCGTCGTGCGAGCGAACTTGCTTCTTGTACTAAATCCTCAATCGTTTTACTAACATGTTTACCACGCATAAGTGGAATGGCACAAAAACTACAGGTTCGGTTACATCCCTCTGAGATCTTTAGGAAGGCATAATGAGAATCTGTGGTAATAATTCGTTCGCCTAAGAGTTCATGTTTATAATCTGCATTTAATTTTGCGAGTAAGGCCGGGAGTTCTAATGTTCCGAAATATGCATCCACTTCAGGAATCGCTTGCTCCAGATCTTCTTTATACCTTTGGGATAGGCAACCTGTCACATATAGCTTCTTTATATTACCTTGCTTCTTCTCTTCTGCATACGCAAGTATTGTATCAACTGACTCTTGTTTTGCTAGGTCTATAAAGCCGCAGGTATTGACAATAATGATATCCGATTCTTGTTCCGCCTCGTGGGATACATCGTAATCATTCGCCTTTAACTGAGTGATAATATTCTCAGAATCCACTAAATTCTTAGAGCAACCGAGCGTAATCACATTTACCTTATCTTGATGTATTGATTTAGTCTTCATATCTTGTGCAAAGATACTATATACTTTTAAGCACTTATTACGTTATACACAATAAAGGTGAAAGTTATGCGCATTATATATTCCTTGGTTTTTACTCTCTTTTGTACTGTTTTATCTGCCCAATTCGGTGTATCAGCCAAGTACAACTCCAATAACTTTAGCGATTGGAATGATTTCATTTCGCAATCTCCGAACACTACTGCAGATGAGATCCATGAAAATGGATATGAGTTTGGTCTAAATTACTGGATGCGCTTAAAAGATAAAAGAATTGAATTTTTGCCAGAATTGAGTTATTCTATAAATAGCATGATTACTAGCAACACATTGAGCCCTATTGCCATTCCGCCTGTAGAAGTTGGAATGCGTTCATTTAATATAAATATTCCTGCACATTTCTATTTCCTTGATCTTAATAGTGATTGTAATTGCCCAACCTTTTCGAAGCAAAATGATTTCCTTTCTAAAGGACTATACGTCTTTATCAATCCGGGGATTTCTTATAATATGCATTCTGCCACAGGAGGCGAAACTGTTAACTTTACAAATTCAGGAATTAGCTATAGGTTAGGAGTAGGTTTGGGTTATGATGTAGGATTAAGTGATTTATTAACTATTACTCCCTTCTTTTCATACAATTACGGTTATGGATACAGCAGTGATCATCTTATAGAGTTGACATCCATAGTATGTGGTGAATGTAGTGTGTTACCAAATCAGAGAAGCACATTGACGCAGCTTCAGTTTGGACTTAGGTTTTCATTTAGACCGGATTATAAAAGTAATAATTTTTAGATCCGCATATGCAGGTTAAGCCTCTCTCCTCCTCGAGCTTTGACGCGATTATAGATTGTTTCTTAAGCGCATTTGAGGGCTATTTTGTTCCTATGCCGCAAGACAAAGCATATTACCAAGCGAGATGGGCAGCTGCGAAAGTAGATTTTGATTTATCCTTTGGTATGTATGATAAGGACATGCTTGTAGGCTTTATAGTTCATGCAATTGACAACAGAAATGGTCGTTTAACAGCCTATAATACAGGTACAGGTGTGATTCCTAGCTATCGGAGGCAGAAAATTGTGCAGCAGATTTACACTCATGCCATTCCTGTTTTAAAAAAGAACGGTATTACATTTAGTACTCTAGAAGTTATATGCGAGAATAGCCCAGCTCTTAATGTGTATAAGGATGTGGGGTTCAATGTAACAAGACACTACAAGTGTTATAAAGGAAACATCTTAGTTGAGCCGTTATCTAAACCTGAGCTCAGAAAGTTGGAGGTTGAAGATATTCTGGAAAAGATCAGCG
>Ga0209828_1001286_pt1 | contig 22981 bp, 21 predicted proteins | sample MaitaG_FD_187429 | JGI IMG/M metagenome (GOLD analysis project Ga0209828, IMG submission 187429) | Marine algal microbial communities from Maine, USA - Maine_Asex2 metaG (SPAdes) (version 2) | ecosystem: Host-associated > Algae > Red algae > Unclassified | place: Maine, USA | collected 2015-01-05
TTCTATGCCAGGCCAGTCTATGTTTCTGTTTCCTGATGCATCAATTCTAGTTATCGGGCGTACTCGAGAGAAATTATAGAAATGTTCGGGTGAAACCATGGCTATATCTGAAGCAAGCATCCGTTTTTGGAGGTGATCTACAGCACTTGTAGCAACCATAGCCATATCAAATGTACCAGAGAAGCCAATAACCATAATCGGCTTATTTAGCCTAGGAATTTCATAAGTAATTAATTCTGACACCCTTAGATACTATCTCATTAAGCATAAGTATGAGCTACATCTAAAACTCTTGCTAGAGTGAATACTTACCTCAACCCAAACAATGTATAGCTAGAATTTGAATTACTTATCGGAGGGTGACTTGGCTAAGAAACGCAACATTGCAGTTGATTCCACGAATACGTTTATTGATAGATGTAGACAAATCAATAAACGAGTTGATGAATGGAAAGACGCTGGGATTAATCCTTTCCATCGGGCGTTTGATTCGTATCGCGATGGTAAAGCTTCTATAAGTGGTTCCGAAAAGTTGATGTCTGGTTCATATTCTTATCTAGGGCTATCTCACGATCCACGGATAAAAGCAGCCATTTGTGATGCTATTGATCTTTATGGTGCTTCTAGTCACGGGTCTAGAGCTTTGACAGGCTCAATGGCTATTCACGAAGAGCTCGAAGTTAACCTTGCTTCTTTTATGGGAACCCCTGGGGCAGTAATTTTTTCTAATGGTTATTTAACTAATTTGGCTACGATATCGACTTTAGTTCAACCTGGTGACACCATAATCACTGAAATGACTAATCATAATAGTATTGCTGCGGGTGTTAAAATGTCCGGTGCTAATGTCGAATATTTCTTAGCTTCTCGTTTATCGAGTTTAAAACGTGCGCTTGAAAAAGCAAAAGGTACTTCAACTTTTGTAGTATCTGATGCGGTCTTTTCAATGGAAGGAAGCATTCTTCCATTGCCTGAAGTTGTTGAGCTTTGTAAGGAATATAACGCATTTTTGATGATAGATGAAGCTCATTCATTTGGAGTGCTCGGTGGAACTGGTCGCGGTATCATTGAACATTTTGATATGTCCCCTAACGATGTCGATATTCGTATGGGAACTATGTCAAAGAGTTTAACCAGTGTCGGTGGTTTCATTGTTGGTAATAAAGATATAACAATGGCGCTTGCTCAAGGAGCGAACGGGTACCTCTTTACAGCCGCCCAGCCTCCATCGCTTGTTGCAGCAGCTTTAGAAAGTCTCAAAATTTTGAATGCAGAACCCGAGATTGTCGATTCTCTAAAACAAAAGGCATCATATTTTAGAAAAAGACTAGAGGACGCTAACTTACCGCTTTGGGGTGCAGATACTGTTCCTATCGTCCCTGTTGTATACAACAATCAAGAAATGGTTCTAAAAATGGCGGCTGAGTTGCTGGAGAAAAACGTTTTCGTAGTACCTGCTGTGTATCCAGCTGTTTCACATAAAACACCACGTATACGATTCAGTATTACAAATGATCATTCTTATGAAAATCTAGATCAGATTGCTAATACATTTATTGAACTTAATGATTCTTTGGAAGCTAGAGAACACTCGGTAATTCAACTCAAAGATTAAGCTTGAAATAATACATTCTAAACTATTTCTATTCTTTGTCGATTGATAATGATGAGTAAGAAATATTTTCTTCCACTTTTAGCAGCTACGTGTTTAGTATTAACTCTCCCATTTGGAAAATACGGTAGCACCGCTGCGTTCATTTTGACCGCACTAATACTTAGTGTCCAATGCTTCTTTTTTCTAAAAAAACCTATGTTCAATTTATTAGGGATTGCTGCGGTAATCTTTGCAGTTAGTCACGTATTCAACGTTCTTGGAGAAGAGGGTTGGACAGACATTGCGTCTGTGATTGGCTATATTCCAGCATCAGCAGTTTGCGTAATTATGTTTAGAAAGCGTGTTAAGCGTATCGAGATAACAGCACTTTTAGAAACTGTAAGCCTTGGACTTATAGCAGTAATGCTCGTCGTTCTTGTACAAGGGTATTTCAAAGTTTCCTTATCCGGTATATTAATTCAAATCGTACCTCTTGCTGCAGCTATGATCGCAGCTGTCTCTTATTTAGGTCGAAAAGGAAACGGACTTGCCCGTTCATTTACTATTGCTATAGCTTTAGCAGCTGTGATGGAAATCTTTGATCCTCAAATTCCTGTTGATCAGTGGTCAAGGCTATGGGCAATTCCTTGGCTCCCCGTATTGTATGGCCTTGGTCTTTCTGAACAAGAACGCACGATGCCTGTTTCTTCGATCTCCTCTAGAAGAAAATTCGGCCTCAACCAGCAAATCCTATTTATGTCCATCCAAATAGCAACTTTTGGTATCGTGGCGATATCGGAATTTACTGGGTTATCTGAATTAACTCCTACGCTTTCAGTGATAGGCGTCTGTGTCTCTGTATGCATTGCCTATCGTTTAAAGCTATTGATCAAGCTTAGAGATTGGTCGTATAACCAGGAACTAAAACTGAAATCTTATGCTGAAAACATTATTTCTCTTGATGATTCAATGAGCTTAGAAAAACTAACAATTTCAACTCTTGAGTCAATTGCAGATCCTTCAACAAAAGTAGGAATAATCAAAAAAATAGACGATGGCAGGCAACAAGAAATTGTTTCAGAAAATAGTGTCAAGATCTCTTCTATTAAATCTAGATTGAAGCCTCTCAGATTTGGCCAATGTGAGAAAATCTCAAATTGGTTCGACTCCCATACAAGCGGCGGATCACAAATCTGTGTTGAGGTGCCCAGCTATCATGATGATAGCGATGATGTAACAGAAACTTATTTTGTTGCTTCAACCCCGTCAGTAATAAACCCAGATCTAGAGTCACATTTTAAATCAGCTGCTGCTCAATATAGTCTTGCTCTTAGAACTAATGAACTTGCTAAACAGGTACAAGAAGAAAGAGCAAATAGTAGATTCAACTCTTTGGCTCAGGATTCAAACGACTTAATATTTATAGTTGACTTCCAAAACTATAAAATTAACTTCACAGGTCCAAACACCCAAAGACTTTTAGGTTATACAAGCGAAGAAGTAACCGGGGCCAGCATTCTTGATTACATGAATCAAAACGACATTGAACTAGCCGTTGAGGAATTACAAAGACCAACTTTAGTGAACGAATCACAAGTAGTTGACATAAGAATGCAACTAGCCGATGGGAAAACCCGCTGGTTTGGGATGTCTGTAAGAGATCTTACATTCGAAGACAACTTAAACGGCTTACTAATAAACTTATCCGACATAAACGATAGAAAGTTAGCAGGATTCAACCTTAAAAACTCTGAATCAAGGTTTAGAGCGCTGGTCCAAAACAGCTCTGACGTATCAATGCTCATAGACGCTGACATGTCAGTAGTCTATGTAAGCCCAAACATCGAAACCATGTTTAACTTCAAAACAGAAGACCTAGTTGGTTCATCTTTACTCGGATTTGTGAGTGAAGAATCACATAACAACCTCAACAATATTTTCTCCCGATGCAAGACCAGCAACCAGCCAGAACAAGCTGAAATCCATGTAAGAACCGCCCTTGGATCTTCATCCCGACTATCAGAAATATCAGTAGCCCCATCAAACCTAGAAACCGGTGACACCTACGTCGTAACAGTCAGAGACATAACTAGCCGCAGACAGCTAGAAAACGACTTACGATCAAAAGCAATATATGACGATCTAACAGGGTTGCTTAACAGATCAGCATTTGTATACGAGACACAAAACAACTTGAGAGAGTTAGACGCAGACGCGACAGCAAAAGTTGTATGTCTTAACCTAAGACAATTCAAACAACTAAACGACAGCGCTGGCTTTAAAGTAGGAGACAAAATTTTAGCAACAGTAGCCGCAAGACTGCGAAACTCACTCGAGCCAGGCGACAAACTAGCTAGATTCTCAGCAGACGAATTTGCAATGGCCTTTACTCGACCTGATCAAACGCTAGCCGAAGAACAAATAGCAAAACTAGTTAAAGTTTTTGAAAAACCCTTTGCAATTGGTAACCGAGAATACAAACAAGAAGTCTCAATCGGCATAACAGAAACATCCGACAAAAGACAAAACACAGAACAACTTATACAACAAGCAACAGTTGCCATGCATAAAGCTAAAGACACCGAAGCAACAGAGCCAGTAATGTTCGAAGAATCAATGCAACAAGAAACGGCTGAACGATTTGAACTAGCAGGCGAACTACGCTCTGCACTAAACAACAACAACTTTAGTCTTGTATATCAACCCATAATTTCTTTAGAAGATAACAAGGTCCGAAACTTCGAGGCCCTACTCCGTTGGAATCACCCTGAAAGAGGAAATATATCCCCAGCAGTGTTTATTCCCTTGGCAGAATCAAACGGCATGATCGTAGAAATTGGACGCTGGGTTCTCGACCAAGCCTGCAAACAACTAGTCAGCTGGAAAAACCAATTCCCCGAATTCACAGAGCTAGGTTTGAGCGTAAACCTTTCAGCTAAACAACTCGAAAGAGAAGACGAGCTGAACGTTTTAGTCAAAATAATTCGTGACTCAAAAATTGATCCAACAAATTTGATATTAGAGCTAACAGAATCCACCATGATCAGCGACGCTAATAGAATCCACGACGACTTAAATACATTAAGAGAACTAGGAATAAAAATCGCAATTGATGACTTTGGTACCGGTGTAAGTGGCCTCAGCCACCTAAGAGAACTTCCATTTGACAGCATCAAAATTGATAAAACATTTATCGACGAAATTGGTCAGACACAAGAAGGAACATTGCTAGTAAGCCAAATCATAGAACTTTCAAAAGCTATGGGCGCCTACATAGTTGCTGAAGGAATAGAACAATCTGAACAAGTAGACATCTTAAAAACAATGGGCTGCGAATTAGGACAAGGCTTCTACCTAGCCCGACCAATGCCACCAGAAAAACTACTTACATGGATACAAGCCCGCCACGTTGGAAACCTTGCCAGCCTGTGACAAAAGAGTAAATCTCTACTTATAGATTGAATCAATTTCGGCGCTATATTTTTTGTGTATAACACGACGCTTCAATTTAGATGTAGCAGTCAACACATCAGAATCCGGCAACCAAGCATCCGACAGCACAATCATTTTCCTAACACTCTCAGCTGAACTATACGGCTGCATAACCTCTTTCAACTCACGATTAACTTCAGCCACAACCAAATCATTTACACTAAAGTCTGTTTCAGACTCATATTTGATGTTCTTAGAATCCAACCAAGATTCAACAGCGGGAGTATCCAAAGTAACCAGAGCAGATACAAACTTCTTATCGTCTCCAACAGCAATGGCTTGATCTACTAAACTAATCAACTTCAAAGAATTCTCTAAAGCACACGGCGAAATATTCTTGCCGCCAGAAGTCACAATAATTTCTTTCTTACGATCTACAACTTTCAAATAACCTTGATCATCAATCTCTCCAATATCGCCAGTACTAAACCAACCATCAGAATCAAGCACTTCTGCCGTTTTACCAGGATCAGCAAAATAGCCTCTGAAAATATTGCCACCACGACACAAAATTTCGCCATCAGAAGCCAACTTCAACTCAGTACCCACACAAGGCCGACCAGCACTCCCAACCTTAACCTCGAACGGATCCCAAGTTAAAGGCCCGCTGGTCTCAGACAGACCATAAATCTCCGATAAAGGCACCTTAATCGAGTGGAACCATTCCATAATCTCTGGAGCCAAAGGCGCACCGCCAGAGACAGCGATAATAAGTTCATCAAGACCAATCTTCTCTTGAATTTTCTTGGAAAAAAACTTAACCTTCAACTTAGCTACTAGATTGCCCTTAAATTTTGCAAACCCAGTTGCGTTTTGATCTGGATTAAGAATGGCATTAACTTTTGTAAAAACCTTCTCATAAACCCTTGGCACACCAAACAAAATATTTGGCTTAACATCTCTCGCATAATCTGCGACCAAAGTTGGATCCGGGCAACAAATAACCTCAAAACCAGAAAGCAAACTAACATAATGAGAAACCATCCTCTCAGCGATATGAGCCATAGGCAAATAACTAATTAGCCTTACACCAACATAATGATCAAGCTTCAAAACGTTTCTTAAACACGCAACAGTCCACGAAATATTCTTATTATCGAGCATTACCCCTTTCGGCTCGCCAGTTGTGCCAGAAGTAAATATTAACGTAGCCAAGGCATCATCCTTAGTCGCTGAAGCTAACTTTTGTAAATCTGCAGGCTCAGAATCTAATAAATCTGAAAACACAAAATCAGCGTTTTCTGAACCGCCAATAGTACAACATAAAAAATCTGAATTATTAGATTCAGCTGCCATGAAACATTCACTAAAAGAGTCTTCAACAAAACCCATCTTCGCTTCTGTTGTTTTTAAAATATTACTTACCTGCTCAGCAGCAGAAGTATTGTAAATAGAAACTGGAGTTACCCCCAGAAATAATGCTGCCAAATCTAATATGTGGAACTCAGACCGGTTTTTCATCATCAAAACAATCTGATCGCCAGTGTTCAAACCCTTTTCAGTAAGAGCAGTACATACTTTAGCGACAGAAACTGAAAGCTCTTTATACGTTAGCTGATCCCAGCCATCTGAAACCTTCCATTTTAGAGCAACCGAATCAGGAGATCTTAAAGACTGATCCAAAAAATTTTGCGCAACGGTCTGCGACTCAATTAATTCAGTAATCTCTTTATTATTTAAACTCAATGTAAAACCTCTCCGATTATCTACTCACACCCAAGCGTTTGGCGTTTCAACCAGTCTATCAACATCATCTGGATTGAAGAGATTCTCTTGCCTAGATTAGATTCCCAATCGAGCGTGTAAGCACGGGCCAGGAATGACAAGTGGGGCTGTGAATGACAAGTGGGGCTGTGAAAGCCGATGAACGTTAGAGGGTTACAATACACATATTAGAAAGACAAGACCACGGGGGTCTATCCAAAATTCTTGCATATGATATAGGAATGGATGATTTTGTGCCTATAACTGATTCAATGCAATCAATTGGCGATGATGCACCCATTAAATCAACTGCAAAATCAAGAGACAATCATGTACAACAACAACGCAGGCGAATCTTAATTGCTATTTTAGCTTTGGTAGCAATTGTTCTACTATTAATCGACGTTAACCCTATGCGTGTTGCCCTAGCCGTTGGCAGTAGTTTTCTGATTCTGACTATAGGACTACTCATATTGGGGTCTTTGGCTCGCCCCATTCCAGCCACACCGCCACGTGGCGAACTACGAAAAGTAAAAATTACTTACCGCTGCGATATCTGCGGATCTGAACTAAAAATGACCTTAGCTAACGACACCGTTCCAGATTCTCCAAAACATTGTGGTGAAGAAATGATAATAACCACAGACCAAGATGACCTCTGAAGCCACATTTCACCAGTTTCACACAGGCTGTGGATAAGCTTCCGACTATTAGTCAGAGTTCGAGGTCAAGATGATACCGCAAACCCGCTCCAGTATTGACATAACTATAGGTGCTTGTCGCAGGATCGTAATGTGGATAACATCGATGTAATTATAGGCGAATTACCTCAAACGAGTAGCTGTAATGATACCTACGAGTACTAATCCAAGACCACCAAGCAAATACCAGTTATCGGGCATACCTAAAAAATCTATAGTTGCGATGTAGTTAACAAGAATGACTAAAATACCCAATATGAGGCTGCCAAACATAACAATCGGAACAATCAGCGGTGATGGCTCATTAAATTCGTAAGAATCCGCCGAAGCCTCACCTCGAGAAACAGAAATTGGGGCTGTCCCTTTCTCTGTTACTCTGCCACGTTTACCTTCAACTTGTCTTGTCATAAAACTAATGTTAACTCTAAATATGATGACGTCATTGTCTTTAACAATAAATTGTCTAAACCCATTGATGTTCGAGGTAACCTCAAACAGTGACAAAAAATATAGTTGTGATTGATAATTATGATTCCTTCGTATACATTCTCGTCCAGTATCTGGGTGAAATAGGAACAAATCCAATAGTTTTTCGAAATGATAAAACTACTATAAAAGAAATCGAAGACCTAAATCCTGATGGAATATTAATCTCACCAGGACCAGGAACCCCCAAAGAGGCTGGCATCTCCATGGAAGTCATAAAACACTTTGAAAACACTAAACCAATCTTTGGAGTCTGTTTAGGTCACCAATGCATCGGTGAAGTATACGATTCAGAGATAATTAAAGCACCAGAATTAATGCACGGCAAAACTTCAACTATTTCACACAGCAAAAGTGGCGTATTCCAAGGTTTAGAAACTCCCTTTACTGCTACCCGATATCACTCACTAATTATTAAAGAAGAAACACTTTCAGACTCGCTAGAGATAACCGCCAGATCTGAATCTGGGTTAATTATGGGAGTTAAGCACAAAGAATTTGAGATTGAAGGCGTCCAGTTTCATCCAGAATCAGTCTTAACCGAGCATGGACACACAATGTTACGGAACTTCGTTAACAAATGTTAAGGTACAAGTTGAGTTGTACTTGTTGTTGTCGGAGTTGCTGGCGCTTTTCCAACGTTTATAGTGACTTGGCTACCAACAACAACATCTGAGCCAAACTGTGGACTTTGTGAAAGAACTGTACCAACCTTATTTGGATCGTTAGTATTTACTCTATTCACTACAGCAATCAGACCTCGCGAACCTATCCCATCAAGAGCTTGCTGTTCGGTTAAAGTCTGCAAGTTAGGCATATTAACAGTTGCCGCTCCAGAAGAAGGAAAGATTTTAACTTCAACATCGAAGTTAGCAACTTCCCCAGCAGCAGGATCAGTTCTTGCAACAAGCCCAACAGCTTGTGTAGAAGGTTCTGCTAAATCTTCAACAACATTAAAGTTCAGATCACCAAGGATTGTTTTGGCCTCTTCAACAGTCTTACCAGCTAAATCAGGGATTTTAGCGCCCTCTGGACCTGTCGAAACAACGATAACTATACTCTGAGAAGGATCCCAGCCGGTTGTACCAGCTTCAGGATCAGTTCTAATAATATTACCATCAGCTTGAGTCTCACTAAATTCTTCTTCCCGGACAACACCAACCCCAAGGACTTTTAGTTCAGCCTCAGCCTCAGCCTGCGTTTTACCAACTAAATCTGGTATAACAATCTCTTTTTTATTACTTGCTGAAATAGTTATTGTTACGTTACTGTCTTTCTTGACCTCTGTACCTTCACCGGGAGCTACTTTGAATACGGTGCCTTCATCAAATTCATCATTTTCTTCAAACTCTTCATTAACAACCAGGTCAGCATCTTCCAAAGCGCTAATAGCCTTCTCTCGCGTTAACCCAACAACCTCAGGAACTTCTACAGAAAGATTCGGGTCAGTACCGTCATCGCCAAGCGATGACAAAATAAAAGCAATTAACCCAACCAGGACTACAGCCAATATGCCGAGCATTACAACAAAAATTCCGGTCTTGTTAGGAGGCTCATAATACTCTTCTAAAGCCTCTTGCTGATTAATTGCAGCAGAAGCCGGAACGGCACGAGAAGTGTCGATAATAGCCCTTGTAGTACCAGTGTCATTAATTGTCGACATTGCTTGGGTCGCCGTAGCAGGCATAGCAGTTGTCGCTGCATTAGACGGCGTTGCAGGCATAGCGATTGTGGCATCATCAGCAGAACCATTGGAATTAGGCAAAGGGGCCACATTTGGGCGCCTCATGCCAACTAAAGGCCTACCAGATATAAAGTTAACTAAATCGTCTTTAACTTCTTGAGCGGCCGGATAACGGCTACGAGGGTCTTTCTGTAACAACTGATCAACAATAGCAGCCATAGGCTCAGGAACACTAGCATTTTTATCTCTAGCATTTGGAGGAGTCTCTTGAACATGTTTATACGCAATTGCTACCGGTGAATCGCCAGTAAAAGGCGGCTGGCCACAAAGCATTTCAAACAGAACTACACCCAAAGCATACAAATCGCTGCGAGGGTCAACATTTTTACCTTGAGCTTGCTCAGGAGAAAAATAACTAGCGGTTCCCATTACAGAACCAGTTTGGGTTAGCTCATCTTCAGCAACACCAAAAGCCCTAGCGATACCAAAGTCTGCAACCTTAACCTGGTTCTCTTTAGTGATCATTATGTTGCCGGGCTTAACATCACGATGTACGGTTCCGTTGCGGTGGGCAAAACTTAAAGCAGCAGCAACATCTTTAGCAAGGTCTGCTGCACGGATCGGATCGATATGGCCCTCAGAAGAAATCAACTCAGCTAGAGTACGGCCCTCAACATACTCCATAACAATAAAGTAAGTATCTTCGTGCTCACCCCAATCGTATACAGCAACAATGTTTGGATGATTAAGCTTTCCAGCAGCTTGGGCTTCACGACGAAACCTTGCCACAAAGCTTGGCTCAGCCGCATACTGTGCAAACAGCACTTTCACTGCTACAGGTCGATCTAAAAGTTGGTCCCGCGCTAAAAATACATCGGCCATGCCACCACGGGCAATGCGTCGATGTAGTTCATATCTTCCATTTAGAATTGGTCTTGCTTGAGATGTATTAGTCACAACACTCCAATGTTACTTAGAAATGATCTGATAGCGTCGGTCACCCCGGAATATCTACCTATCATTTATGTTAAAATATTCTTCAAAAAGTAACTTAGCGATCGGAACAGCTACTTTTCCGCCTGTTACACCTGCTTGCCCTTTTTGTCTTTCTACCAATACAGCCACTGCCAGCTCGGGATCAGAATTTGGTGGACCTGCAAAAGCGATAACCCAAGCGTGAACATCGTCACCAATATCTGCGGTACCAGTTTTAGCTCCTACCGCTAAACCACTAACCTGCAACCCTTTAGCCGTCCCTGACTCGACAACCCCATACATCGCATTTTGTAAATCTCGAGCAGTCCCTGTAGTAGTTGACTCCTTCCATCTTCTATTTTTAATAGGTCGATAAGAATCATCTAAAGAATCTGAATCTCTGTAGCCTTCAACAAACCTTGGCACCATCATGTCGCCATCGTTGGCTATAGCTCCAGCAACCATAGCCATATTAAGCGGAGAGGCTTGCACATCGCTTTGTCCAATAGCGGTCTGACCTAATTTGTCCGAATTATCGAACAAACGGAAACCTCTAGATTCAGAAATAAAATTACCGTAATCACTTGGATAAAAACTTTCAACAATATTAGATGCATCAACATCTAAAGGTATCTTCTGATTAAAACCAAATGCTTCAGCCTGTGCAACCATCTTTTCTGGCCCTAAATCTTCAACAGCAATCTGAGAAAAACCAGCATTACAGGATCGTCTAATTAAAGTTTGTAAATCACCACCGCAGCTACCGCCGCCATAGTTAGAAACCGAACCGCTAAATGGCAACTTATACGAATTAACTGTAGGAAACGTTGGACTACTTAAACTAATGCCAGTGCCAGCCCGATCGAGAGCCCCAGCAGCAACGATAACTTTAAACGTTGAACCAGGAACAGTTCGATCTTGATATGCCTTCGCACATTGAGGAGTGTCAGTACAAGAAGGCCTATCTTCATTAATACCGCTTTGCAGAAGATCGATAGCATCTTGAATCTCTTCGCTGCTAAGACTCGCTAGTGGTTCTGGGTTAAACGAAGGATAGCTCCAAAGCGCTTTTATTTCGCCATTTTTTGGATCTAAAGCAACAACCGACCCTAAACGATCATTGCCATTCGCTGGATCTTTCAAAGCTTCACGAGCAACGGTCTGCAGATCATGATCTAAAGTTAAAATTACATCCGAAGTTTTTTTCGGCCCAAAACTTAAAGTATCAGAAACAACTAACTCGTCGTTTTGGAATTCTTCAACACCTGATGAACCCAAAGTTAAACTGACATAACCAACAGAGTGGGCATATAAATCTCCATGCGGATAACGTCGTCGGAAATCAAAATTCTCGTTATTAACAACCGGCTCTGATAAAGCTACAACTTGACCATCAGCTGTAATAATTTTTCCACGAGCCTGACCGAAGTCTCTCTGCAACTGCCGATTATTGCCTGCAACATTTTCAATTTTATCAGCCTGCAAAACCTGAACCCGGTTCAGTTGAATAAACAACGCAATAAAACAACATAATAAGACTGCCGTCACATTGTGCAATGGTGACATTTCTTTACCAACAAAATAAGCCACACAGCCTGCGCAACCAAGCATCACTACAACCAATAAAATTATAAAGCCCGAATCTAAGTCCTGTCTAAATTCTAAAAGAACAACCAAAATAATAGCAAAAATAAATATTAGCAGACCACGTATTGGGCGACTGAGCCTCATTTACTTACAGCCTTCCATTTTGAATCGGAACCTTCATCTAATCCCGAAATAATTTCATTCGTAGCAGCAACAACAGAATTGTGAGAAACTCTCATCATAATTCCGACGATCATATAATTTACTATCAGCGAAGAGCCCCCGTAAGATACAAACGGCAAGGTAACACCAGTCAATGGCAGGACACGCAAAGTTCCACCGATAATAATAAACGCTTGAAAGCCAAGCAATAAAATTAGACCCGTAGCTAACAATCTTTCGAATTCAGAAGCCGCACTTAATGCAATCCGTATTCCACAACTTACAAACAATAAAAATATTAACAACAGACTAGTAGCGCCAAGTAAGCCTAACTCTTCTGCAAACGCTGCAAAAATCATATCCGACTCAACTACAGGAATCTTTTTCGGGTAGCCCAAACCCAAACCAGTACCGGTGAGACCACCATCTGCAATAGCAAATTGAGCCTCAGAAATCTGATAACCGGCACCTTTAACATCTAAATATGGATCCAGCCAAGTAGACACCCTCGTACGCACATGACTAAAATTACTCCAAGCAAAAAAGGCGCCGCCTGCAAACATAAACATTCCAGAGAACACGTAAATAGATCTACCAGTCGCCACATAAACCATTACCAAAAACAATGTAAAGAATAAAAGAGAAGATCCTAAATCTTTCTGAAATACCATTACCAAAAGAGTAATCCCGCATGCAAAAATCAAAGGAGCGAAATACTTGAAAGCAGGTAAACCAACTGGCCCAATTCGTCTAACTTCTAAAGCAATAAACTCTTTTTTCTCTGCCAAATAGCTAGCGAGGAATGCCGCCAAAACAAGTTTCGCTATTTCTCCAGGCTGGATTGAAAGAGACCCAATTTTAATCCAAATTTGTGCACCATTAATTTTTTGGCCAATTCCCGGGGTTAAAGGAAGCAATAGGAGCACAACACCCAAAGCAGCCAAGGTGTACCTAAAAGGCTCCAAAAACCGTATATCTCTGAAAAATACGATTGTGAAAACAAAAACCGCTAAACCTATAAACGTCCAAAAAGCTTGCTTCGAAGCAAGATCCGGATCAAGCCTAGCGATCATCATATAGCCAAGGCCATTAAGCAAAGCCACCAAAGGAAACATCAAACCATCAGCAAAAGGTACAAATGCACGGATTGCAAAGTGAGTACCAATTAGCAGACCAAGAACGATAACAAGAAAAGGAATAATATCTGTCGGCAGTTCCGAAGTAGTACCCAAAGACGCCAACCAGTAACCCATGCAAGTAATAAGCGAAGCTATTACTAATAAGAATAGTTCAACGTTACGGGGTTTCATTCGAGACTACTGTCGCTTCGTCTTCTGTGGGGTCTTCTTCAGTTGGGTCTTCTACCGTTATATCGTTTTCTGAATCAAGCTCATCTTTAATTTCATCTAAAGCAGGGCTTTTACTTTCTATAACTTCTACTTTTTCTAACGAACTAATGAATTCCGTTGCAGAATTTGAGCTCTCAAATACATCCGACCTTTTCAATTCTCCTTGAGCCTTAGGAGTAAACTCATCCGTATCCGCAACTTTAAGTATTTTTTCAGGTTCAAACCATAAAAACCCACCCGGTTTTCCCTTATTCAGAATCACTTCACCTTGTTCATCAGTTATAAACCAACCCGATTGGGCATAGCTTCTAGCTAACATAAAGCCAAGAAAGCCTAGAGCCGCCAAAAAAACTAGACCTAGATACTTAACCTTCTCATTGTTATTAGAATTTTGGTCCAAGTCGACAACAGGAATTTCTACAGTATCTTCTCGATCCACGCCAGCAGGCTGAAAATCTTCGATATTCATATCATCAGATTCGCCATCGCTGTTAGATTCAGACTCAGAATTAGTATCAGATTCAGCTGTGTCAACATCTGCTAAATCAGTCTTATCCACTCCAGCTTCGGAGTCTGTTTCATCCTCTTCAAAGTCCTCACCAAGAAGACTCGGCGGGTGTTCCAAATTCTCTACAGGAGGTACAGGCATATCTTCTGATTTGTTCTCTATCGACGGTTGAGTCGGGTCAAGAACTTCAACAACCAAAACAGTTATGTTATCTTTACCACCATTTATTAAAGCAGCCTCAACTAATTTGTCAGCAGCTAGTTGAATATCTTTGCTTTCCATCAAGGTTTCAACTATTTCTGTTTCCAAAACTTCGTCAGTTAAACCATCGCTGCATAATAAAAAGCGATCACCAACTTCAACATTTAATGGAAAAGAATCTACTTCAATCTCAGAAGCTATCCCCAATGCCCTAGTGATAATATTTCTTTTTGGATGGTTTAATGCCTCTTCTTCAGTAATCTCTTTCTGCTCTACTAGATCGCTCACAAAACTATGATCTCTCGTCACCTGCGCAAGGTAACCGTCTCTCAACCAATAAGCACGACTATCACCTATGTTGATTACAGAAACGCCCTGATCATCATGGATGGCTATTGCAACAAGAGTAGTTCCCATCCCTTGCAAATCATCTTCGATTGATCTTCCAAAAACTAAGGCATTTGCGTCTTGCGCTATTTCTTCGAGTTGGCCAGGCGAAAGTAAATCATCAGCTGAATCGAACTTACTAATAGTCAGCATCGAAGCTACTTCCCCACCACGATGGCCACCCATGCCATCAGCTACAGCAAAAGTATTTTTACCGATAAAGCCACGATCTTGATTTACCTCGCGGACATTACCTACATGTGTTGCCATTGCGCCATTTAAACTAATCATCTTAGCTCCATTAAAAAACTACCAACTCTGATACGATCACCCGGTTGAGCCTGTTTCGAACTCTGAATTTTATTATTATTTAAAAATGTACCATTAGTTGAACCCAAATCTTCTACTACTACACCTTGTTTGGTCAATAACACCCTTGCATGTAACTGCGAGATAAAAGTATCATTTAAAATTATTTGACATGTAGCTGCCCGACCGATCGAAATTTCATCTTCTAAAATATACTCAGATCCAGACTTGTCTGCTGGCTCTAAAACAACTAAACGCGTAGGGCGACCCGTTGCTGGCACTGGTTTCGATTTATTTTTTAAAGGTTTAACAGATTTTCCTGATTTAACTTGTTGAACTGAGACGCGTGTAGTTGAACCCTTCCACACGGTTTGAAGCACCCGATATGTGAAAAGATATAACAATGCTAAAAAACAAAATTTAAATACATTTAAAATTGGTTCATCCACAGCTACTAAAACTATAGAGCTCTTTGAAATATTTTAGACTAAAAGCGACTAACCAAATACAGAAAATATTTCTAAAAGATTTCTTTACCCTTGTCTAAACCATAATTTTGCTGGCCCAAGGATTATTTCGTCACCATCTTTAAGCTCAAACGTGCGCTTTCTAGTACCATTAACTTTACAACCATTTGTTGAACCAAGATCTACTAATTCGAAAGTGTCTCCGACCGGTTTGAGCTCAGCATGTCTCCGAGAAATGTTCTCATCATCTATAACAATGTCACATTCGTTTAATCTTCCCAACGACATAACACGGTTTTTAAGCTGATGGATTACACCACCTTGACCTTCAATCCAACAATGAGAATCTTCACCCTCGTCCAAAGAATCATCATAAGTTGTTATCACTCTTGACAAACCAACCTTAGCTTTATCATCTTTTTTTAAAGAAACGCTTAAAGGCCCTAAGAAACCAAGATCTTCACTTCTGGCGTACTCTCGAGCAGTTGCAGCTAGCTCTTTTACAATAGAAGTCTCGACACTAACAAAAGATAAATAATCTTCAGGAGACAGACTAACTACAAAACTATTCGGCGCAATTGCTCGGCCCTTAACATCAAGCTTTCGATTGCTATCAATTTCTTTGATAAGCCTTCTACCTAATTCGATTGGATGCATCTCGGACTTAAAAGCCCTAGAAAAGACACCCTCTACAAGTCTTTCTAAGATATCTTCAATGTTTTTTAAACCCATTTATATAAATCTAGTGCCAAAATAAGCACTTTGAAATTACAATACCTGTTAGGAAGTACCCAAAATAGCTAAAAATCAACTAATTTAGTAGCATTACAGTCTGAAAAAAGCGTTCAGCCGCTGTAGAGTCAAGGAATTCAATTTATGTCAGGCTTAAAATGGACAAACACACCAATTTTCTTATAATTTCGACAAGCGTGGATCCTAATTCAAAATCATATTTGATGGCAGAACAAGCTGCCAAAGTTTGTAAATCAAATACAAAAATAGAAGAATCAAATTTTATTGATTTAAGAGAATTAGACCTGCCGGTTGCAGGTACTTCAGACTCATTTGAACATCCACAATAAGCTGAAATTAGGGAAAAGATTAGGGCTGCAACTCATATTCTTTTTGGTTGCGCTATATACAATTATGATGTTTCATCTTCAGCCAAGAATCTAGTTGAGCTAGGATCTGATGCTTTCAAAGATAAAACTATCGGATTTATGTGCGCTGCTGGAGGCTCAAATTCTTACATGTCAGTGATGGCTTTTGCAAATTCGTTAATGCTCGATTTTAGATGCTGGATTACTCCAAGGTTTGTTTATGCAACACCAGATTCATTTTCTGAAAACTCAATAACTGACCAAAAAATTAACGAACGAATAGAAAAATTGGTTTCTGAAACAATTGCTGGGAATTAGTTTATAAAACAAAACTTTCGGACATAGGCTATGTAAATATCAATCAGGAGATACACAATGTTAGCTACCGGCCAGAATGCACCAGAATTTACTTTAAAAGACCAAAACGAAACTGAGGTTTCAACAGAGTCGCTTAAAGGTAAAAAATCTTTAATAATATTTGTACCGTTTGCTTTCAGCTCAGTTTGTACAGGTGAAATTTGTGAACTTCAATCCAATACACAGCAGTTAAATGATTTAGATGCAAATGTAGTAATTGTTTCTGTTGACTCAGGTTTTGCTAACGCTGCTTGGGCTAAACAAGAAGGCGTAGAAATTCCCGTACTCGCAGATTTCTGGCCTCATGGAGAAGTAGCAAAAGCATTTGGAAACTTCAACGAAGAACACGGTTGTGCAAATCGAACTGCTTTTGTATTAGATAAAGATTCTGTAGTTAGAAAAATTATTCCAAGTGAAAACATTGGAACAGCACGTAACTTCGAAGCATATACAGAAGCTTTAGCTGAAATCTAATGAAGCAGATAATTCTTTTAAGAGGAATTAATGTTGGCGGTAACAATAAAATCCGGATGGCAGAGCTGCGCTCAGTATTAACTTCATCTGGTTTTGAGAATGTAGAGACATACATCCAAAGTGGCAATGTTTCTGTAGATTCAGAAAAGAAAATCCCAGTTAAACTAATCTCTGAAATTATTGAGCAAGAGTTTAAACTACAGATCCCTGTTGTTATCCAAACAAAAGCACAAATAGATAAGGCTATAAAAAATATCCCTTACACAAATTTTGAGCCCAAAAAATTACATGTGATTTACCTGGATAAAAAGGTTCCCAAAAAACAAATAGAATTAATAGAGATAGAAAAATATTTGCCAGATACTTTTACGATTATTGACGAACACATCTTTATTCACTATCAAGATAACTCATGGGCTTCAAAATTAACAATCAAAGTTTTTGAAAAAGCCTTGGGCGTTACTGCTACCGCTAGAAATTGGAACACGGCTTTAAAATTACAGCAAATGTGCGCAACTTAAATATAGTAGCCGCTATAACATAGACTCTGTGATTATTTTTCAGACAAACAGTTTAAATGAAGCTTGTGGAATTGACCCTAGAAGTACATGTAAATGGCTATTTGATTTAACAGGATCAAATAGCTTTTCCAAATTTGGAGACAGCTATCTAATTACACCTTTAAAAATTATCGGAGTAGTTATTATCGCAGCCGTGGTACTACGGTTTCTTCAAAAATTGATCCGAACCTTCGGCAGCAGATTTTTGAAACACAGCGCACTGAGAATAGCTAAAGCTGACGGCTCTTTAAGTTCTGATAGCGATAAACGAGCAGAACTTAGAGCAACCACTTTAGTCTCTGTAATCAGCTCTCTTACAACTGTTCTAGTTTTCATATTTGCATTAGCTACAGTTGTCAACATATTGAATATTTCCTTAGCCCCATTATTTGCTGGAGCAGGAGTATTAGGAATAGTTATTGGCTTTGGCGCACAGGCAGTTATCTCAGATTTTTTATCCGGTTTTTTTATGCTCTTTGAAGATCAATTTGGAGTGGGTGATGTGATTGATGCTGGCGAAGTGACCGGCAAAGTCGAAGATGTTTCTTTACGAACTACAACGATCAGAGATGTAAATGGAACTGTCTGGCATATAAGAAATTCCGAAATAAAACGGGTGGCAAACAAATCTCAACTTTGGTCAAGAGCGGTACTTGATATTGAGGTTGCATACGATACAGATTTAAGAAGAGCTGAAGGAATTATCCAAAGAGTCGCTGAGATACTTTATGAAGATAAAGGATTTACCAAGGGCCAAATTATTGAACCTCCAGAAGTATGGGGTGTGCAAGACCTAGGCCCAAATGGAGTTTCGATACGTCTAGTTGTTAAAACAGAACCAGCTGAACAATTTGTTGTGGCGAGAGAATTAAAACTGCGAATTAAAGAAGCGCTTGAAGAAGCAGAAATTGAAATGCCTTTCCCACAGACAACGGTTTGGTTAAGACAAGACAATTCTCAAGTGTCCCGAGACCAAAGACCTATTGTTGATACCTCGCCAATTAGAACTCCAAAAGTTTCAGACGAATTTGCAGATTCTGAAGATTCTTAACTAGCTTCTTCGGCGAGTATTTCTTGCATACCCTTCAACTACACCCTGGTAATCAGATTCGACATACTGATGTTCTTCAGCAATCTTGCTGTCTAAGAATTTCATTGGCGTCTTGCAACCTCGGATTCTTAAACCAAGATCTTCGTCACCAATCCCGATTTTGCCTGGGCCAATTCCCGATCCGACTGAATCAAATATTTTGGCCCCTCTAAAGTCAATCACTCGTTCCCATCGACAATCTTTCCCAACTTGCCAAGTGCCTTTTTCTAAATCTTGTACCCAAAAATCGCCATCTTTAACCTGTGTCATTGGTTCGGCTATTGGTGTCCATGAAGACCATTCTAAACAGCCTTCACTCGAGTAGAATCTATCAGGCTCAATCGCATTAATACTTACGATTAATCGACCAGATTTAATATAGTCAGAACCTATTAGTTGTTCAGAACCATCTTCCATGACCCTCCAAAGTTCATAAGAACAATCTTTTACTTCTAATGGAGTCACATAAAATCCAGGTTCTATTGAACCTTTGATTTCCTTTTTTGATTCTTCAACAAAGGCCAGTTCTTCATCTATTTCTGCATCATCTTCTTCATTTTCTTCATCAGAGTTACTCTTTGAACTATTTGTTGACGATTCTTTAAGTTCATTGTCTTCATCGTTTGCAAAGAATTCATTTTCAGTAGAATTTTCGACGCTGTATGAGCCTCCGGCTTCGATTACCGTTTCGAACGCTAAGTACTCTGGCAGAACCTGTTCAGATACATCTTGTCCGGTGTTCTCGCCAAGAGCTTGCTTTTCCGATTCGTTCCCGGATGAGCTTAGCCAAATTGAAAACATTAAAACAGCTATTGCAAAGCTACCTGACGCACCAATTATCCTCAACTTTTTCCACTGCATAAAATATAGGTCGGACGAACTAGTCCAAAGTTAAGTGGATATTTGATTTCTTTTAATATAGATCTTCAAGTGTGCTCGGAGCCAGCGCCCAAGGCATTAATGAAGATACCCTTAGTAATGGGAGACTTTATAAATGGAACAAGCTGAGAATTCATACAAATTAAGAACTGACACTATTGGGGTTGGGCCACACCCTGAGCCTTGGCCTACAGACAACAAGTTTGACTTAGAGCTCTTAAGTAAGGGTGATAGACGTAATGTTATTGATAAATACCGTTATTGGACTATGGATGCAATTGTTAAAGATCTTGATACAAAGCGAAACAGCTTTCATGTTGCTATTGAAAACTGGCAGCATGATATGAATATTGGAACAATTGTTAGAACAGCAAACGCATTTTTGGCTAAAGAGGTTCACATCGTTGGCAAAAAAAGGTGGAACAAACGGGGTGCGATGGTCACTGACCGGTATCAGCACGTTCGCCACCACGCAACAGTTGAAGACCTGTGCAATTGGGCTTCAGAGAATAAGATCGAACTAGTCGGAATTGATAATTTACCTGGGTCTAAAAAAATTAGTGATGATGTCTTACCAAAAAACTGTGTCCTTATTTTTGGCCAAGAAGGACCCGGGCTTTCAGAAGAAATGAAATCAGCTGTAACTGAATGCAGATATATTCCGCAGTTTGGTTCAACTAGATCTATAAATGCTGGTGTTGCTGCGGGTATAGCTATGTACAGTTGGATCAGCCAACATAGTTAGTTCATAAGGCATCTATAGACAGGGGCTAAACTGAGGGCGTTAGTCTGTATCTATCCTGTCAATTTCTAATGGTGGCGGTATGTTGCTTAGTTTTTTATTTAACTTGTCTTCTCGTTCTTTTATAATTGTGATGCCAAAGATTCCAACTAACAAAAGTAAACCCATCAAGACAAATAAAATAAATGTTGGGATTTCAAATGGGCAACCATTCTTCAGTCTGTTGACAAATTCTTCTGTTGCTTTAGATTCATTTTTTTCTGACCAGACAGCTTTAGTTGCACAACCTTGGTTTTGTTTTTCGAAAACAAGCTTTGGGACTTTTTCATCCGTTGGTAGATGGCTGACTGCACGGTCACCTTTTCTGAATAATAGAACGGGGGTATTTGTTTGTTCTCCAATCCTTCTAGCAAAAGCCGCTGCTGAGGGCTGCGGGTTATCAGGCGCTATCACTATAACTTTGTAGTCTGTTCCTATTTGACGTACAGTTTCTACAAGTTCTGCCTCATCGATGTGTGTCATAGTTTTACCAACGTATACACCGTCTGCGCTGACTTCGTCTATCACGAAACTTATATTTTCGGCACCGAACTCGTCAATATCGGGTTCTACTATTTCTTCTGTTGTGCAATCATTTTTTAGCTGGTTTACAAATACTTCAATTATTTCTATAGTATTTTTGATTTCGCTAACAGCTTCTGCCGAGCACTCTAAACTTGGTCTTAACTTGTCGAGTCTTGTGTTTATTTCTTCATCTTCTGAAGTTATCAAGTGCGATACTACTGTTTCGCCTTTTTCAAATACCAAAACAAGTTCTGCTTCAGTTTCTTCAGCCAGATTTTCTGCAAATTCTTGAGCGTCTGGTTCTGGATCATTTGGAATAGCAACTACTACATTAAGGTCGTCGCTGTTTACGTTTTCGACAACTTTACTGATTTCTTCGATGGCTTGTAGCTCGTCCCGCTCTCTAGATATGTAGACTTTATTTTCTTTTAGCTCGTTAGCAACATCAGCCGCTTCTTGGGCTGATGCAGGACCTGTGATTAAGAGCAGGACAGCCAATACGGTTGGGATTACAACTTTTTTAACAATTCTCACCTATACATATTGCACCAATATTTTATAAGTCACACTGATTGTTTCTAAAAGACCACAACAATTTATATAGATTTAGTCTTCAAGTAAGGCTTTGCGTGTTTTTTCGATAAAGGAATCTTTACGATTAAAGAACTTATTGAACTCTTTTGTTTGAGGATCATCATCGCAGTCAACTAATAGTTCATCGAGAATATAGCTTGGCATGTCAGCGATGCTGTTGCTTTCAAACCAAATATCATCGTATTTGTGCTGATTTTGAAGCAAAGTTTTTCTGCTATTTAATTCGTTTACTGATTGACGAAGTTCTTTAATTTCCGCCAATAAGGATATTTTTTCTTTTTCAAGATGTTTTATTAATGATTTTGTTCGCACGTAGTTCTTTCGGCTAGGTAATGCAGGTCTTTAGAACTATGTGAACAAATATGTAGATCCCTTTGTATTGCGAGCTGTCTTTCTAGTTTGGGTCTAAGATTGTTTGGGTGAGTACTAATAAAAAAGTTGCATATTTAGGCCCGAGCGGCACTTTTACTGAGCAGGCTTTGCGCAGTGAACCGGATTTAGCGCAGATGGATTTGGTTGAGTTCCCTAAATTTACTGACGTGTTGAAAGCTACTAATGCTGGCGAATGTGATTTGGGTTTTGTTGCTATTGAGAATGCTTTAGAGGGAACTGTTAATATTACTTTGGATGCGTTGGCGTTTGATCATGATTTGTATATTCAACGTGAGGTTGAGTTAGCTATCAATCTTAACTTGATGGCATTGCCCGGTACCAGCCTTGAAGATATTGAAGTTGTTTTGTCTCATCCTGTTGCTAATGCTCAGTGCCGAAATTTTTTGGATACTACGTTGCCTAATGCAAGTGTTAGGCCTGCAAATTCTACATCTGAAGGTGCACGCAGGGCTTCGGAGAAACCATCTCGGGCGGCTCTTGCGCCAGCTTTGGCTGCGGAGGTGCATGGTCTCAATATTTTGGCTACCAACGTTGCCGATCATAGTGAAAACAAAACCCGGTTTGTTCTTGTTGGCAAAAAAAATATTCCGGCCGCTACTGGCCATGATAAAACTTCGATTGT
>Ga0209828_1001291_pt1 | contig 22916 bp, 25 predicted proteins | sample MaitaG_FD_187429 | JGI IMG/M metagenome (GOLD analysis project Ga0209828, IMG submission 187429) | Marine algal microbial communities from Maine, USA - Maine_Asex2 metaG (SPAdes) (version 2) | ecosystem: Host-associated > Algae > Red algae > Unclassified | place: Maine, USA | collected 2015-01-05
CTCGCGTTCACGATCCATCCTCATCCGACCATGTCCGAGACATTCGCTGAAGCCGCGTCGCTCGCACGCGGGCTTCCACTCCATGTGCGAAAGTAGCTGGCGCAGCGCGGCGTCACCCGCGATTGTCGAGGCGCATGACAACGCTGTGGCCGCGAGTCATGATGGCTACCTCGACCCGTCAACTGGGCTCTTCGTCTTCACCGAACTGTTTCTTTACTCAAAGGGTCCATGCTGCCAAAGTCAGTGTCGACATTGCCCGTACAAAGAGTGGTCCGATGCCGACTATTAGTGCCAACGGAATAGAGATTGCCTACGAGGTTGACGGAACGGGCCCGCCACTACTTCTTGTTATGGGCCTCGGCGGCCAGTTGACCGACTGGCCGCAAGGTTTCGTCGCCCGGCTCGCCGAGAACTTCCGGGTGATCCGGTTTGACAATCGCGACGCTGGCCTCTCCACGTTCGATTCCAGTCCCCCGCCAGATCGCATGTCGTTCGTCAAGGCGCGCTTTGGTCGTGGCACTGTTGTGCCCGCCTATCGGCTCGACGACTTGGCGGCCGATACGGCCGGGTTACTCGAAGCGCTCGACACGCCCGATGCTCACATCGTTGGTATGTCGATGGGCGCAATGATCGCCCAGCTGGTCACGATCACTCGACCCGAAATGGTCCGCACCCTGACGTCGATCATGTCGACGACCGGCAATGCCCGTGTCGGGCAACCCTCGCTTCGGGTTCTGGCCTATCTGGCACGTCGCGAGACACTCTCAAAGTCCGACGCAGTCGCCGCGACAGTCGAGCTTTTCAAACTCATAGGTGGGCGCGACTGGGACAGCGCCGAGCAGAGGGGCCGCACCGCTGCCAGCGTTGCGCGCAGCTTCAACCCCGATGGCGTGTTGCGCCAATCACTTGCAATCGCATGTGCTGACGATCGCACCGAAGCCCTTCGCAAGGTCGCAGCGCCAACGCTTGTCGTACACGGCCTCGACGACACCCTCGTAAAGCCGTCTGGTGGTCAGGCAACAGCTGAGGCGATTCCTGACGCGCGCCTTCTGATGTTTCCTCGTATGGGACACGACATCCCTGCGACACGACACCTTGAACTGGTCGACGCGATCGTCGCCCACTCCAAGCGCCAGCGACGCTGACGGGTTACGGGCAGCCGGGGCCTGGAGGCCGCGTATCAGGCACCGACGTATCGACGACTTCTACATGCACGTGCGGCCACGATGGTTCACCACTGAACTCATCGACCTGCGACTCAAAGGGCAGCGTCCGCGCCGAGTCGGCGATCCGTGTTTCACCAGCAACTACTCGGGTCCCTACCGGGGGCCCGGGGCCCTCGACGTGAAACACCCGGACTTCCCATCCGGGTAGTCCGTCGGGTTCGATGTACACGAGCTGGTCGTCGTGCTGGCAGTACAAGATGTAGTTGTTTGCTGCGATTATCGTGCCCGTCGCGGGCGCGACAACTGGTTCGCCGGGCGGCACGACAATGTCAGCCGCCGAACGAGCTGGCGTGTTGCGGCTACGGCTATCGAGGGTGATCATCTCGACGCCCGTCGATGCTGCGTTAACACCTTTGGCGCCGGGGTGACCGGCCTCATGGAAGCCAATGAGTTCGATCAGACCCACGGGCAGGGCCAGCTCGATACCGCCAGCCACGCCAAGTGGGCGATAGCCCGTCTCGGTTACGGCACGTCCAGTTTCGCCGCCCGAGGACACCGGCGCCTCGGCTGGTGCGCTCGGCTCGGTGACAGGAGCAGTGGTTGCGGTAGCTATCGCAGTAGCCGCCGGCGCCGCTGTTGTCGTTGCAGCCGGTGTGGCGGTGTCTGGCGCCGGGGTATCCGGGGCTGCTTTCGGCGCCACCGTGGGTTCAGGCGCGGCCGTCGGGGTCGCGGTCGGGACAGCCTCGGGGGTCGGAACCGGCGTCACCGTTGGTTGAGACGCCGCAGTTGGCTCGGGGGCCACTGTTGCTATTGGTGTGACGGTCGGAACCAGGATGGGTGGTGTCGTCGCCACCTCGGTTGGTTCGACCAGGGCCGCTTCTCCAACCAGAAGCTGCGTCGAGCCAGCCGAATCCGAGCTGTCGCCGCAGGCCGCAGCAAAGACGATCAGGCACAGCAAGATCGCTACGCCACGAAGGCACGGCACGAACGGCCGGGTATGGCCACGCAGGTGTTCCACGGCCAGTCAAGATAGTCCGCGCAAGGGGGCCTTCTCGGGCACCCTCGACCGCCTAGGGGTTTCGAGGTCCGCCCGTGTTCTTCGTTCCGGGCGGATCGATCGCCCATGAAGCAGAGGCGTCCCAACGGTCCTCGAACACCAAGTCGCCCAGTGGGCGGCGGCGGACCGGACCGTGCGACCCGGCAGGGACACCAAGGGTGATCGTCGCAGCTATGAATGCGCGTTCGGGTAAGCCGATCGCGGCACGAATCTCAGCTTCACGAACCTGATGGAACATCGTTAGGGCACCACCGAGGCCACTGGCACGAGCGCCTAACAACAGGTTCTGCACCGCTGGGTAGATCGACGCGCCCTCGCTCACCACGGGGTCGCGGTAGCGAACCATGCATGGCAGCACGATCACCGGAGCGTCAGCAAACGACGCTACGTACGCGTCCATCGCCGCCACCATGCGTGCGGTCTTCGATGCCGCCTTGCTAGTGGGAAATTCTTGCCGCGCCGACTTCTCGGCCCAGACTGACTGCGCTCCGTCGGCCAACAACGCTCTAACCGTGGCTGCGGTCGGACCGTCACGCAGTACTACGAACCGAAACGGTTGCCGATTCGAACCTGACGGTGCGCGTGTCGCCAAGAACAGTGTCTTAGCGAGCTGCTCTTCGGTCACGGCGACGTCGCTATAGCGACGAATTGAGCGGGTCGTCGCCAACCCCTCGCTCAGCGTTGGTTCTTCGACGCTACTCATGGCAGGCAACGTTCTTGGGTGCAACGTGTTCGGAAATGAACAAGATCGGCACCGGGATGTCTGGTGACGACTGCAACGTAGTGACCCGTCGGCCGCGCTGGACGCCATCTTTGACTGTCGAGACTCGGTCGCCGAGGTAGTCGGCGGTCTCATCGATGTCTCGGACCGTCAGTGCAAGACCCCAAAATGTTGCCACCTCGGTGCCGGTTGGTTCCTCGGGTCCAGCTACCTCACACAGAACATCGCCGAACCAATGGAATGCCTGACGCCGCGGACCTTTCGACGTCTCGAACCGACGGACACGACGGGTGTCGATACCAGCTGACTCAAACGCACGTTGCGTCCGCGCCGCGTCGGGCGTCAACACAACGACATGGTCAATGGCGATGACACCATTTGCGTGCGGGGTAGCTGAAGCAGACCCGCCGAACGGCTCACATGCGACAGCAAGACCATCGAGTTCGGTGACTCCGTCGACGACAGCGCCAACAATTGGCGTCTGCGTGCCGGTCGGACACAGCAGCGTGCTTCGGATTCGAATCGAGTCGTCGACCGCAAACCCGATCGATTGCCATGCCTCTGCAGTCCCGCCGACGTGCAGTTCGTGCAGTTGCGCCCGTTGCCTCGCCGGCTCAGACATGCGCAGCTCCTTGATGTGCGAGCGGCCGAAGCCACGCAACCCAAAACGCCCACACGATAATCACGATGCCAAAACCACCGAGCAACGCGCCCCAGAACCAGTAGGGCAGAAAGAGCTCTTCGGCGATTCGACCCGTATCGGACACCTGAAACCCATCGCGTTCGAATCCCTCGATGAACAGGTAGTCACGATTCGACCAGGCAGACAGTGCGAGTTGCACCGCCAACAATTGGGCGACGACCACCCGAACCAAGGCGGGTCCGAAGCGAGCGATGAGGGCCAGTCCAGCAGCGATCGCCAACATCGCGACGAAGCCAAAGAGATTGCGGATCCAGATGAGTGCTGAAAGCGCAATCACGATCGCGAGCGATGCCAACACAAACGGAGCCGTTCTTGCTCGGCTACCGGCGATCATCACCGCCGCACCGAGCAACGGTGGGCCGACCAGCCCAAGCGATGACACGACGACCTGCGACCAGCCGTCAGCTCCGCCCACCAACGCCTGGCCGCCGAGCGACTGATAGATCTCGAGTTCTTTGAAGCTATTGCCGGTAATCAGTGCGCCCACGCCATGGCCCATCTCATGAGCCCACGTCGCAAACAAGCTAAAGGGATAGATGACTTTGCGGCCCCAGGGCACGAGGCCGAGCACGATGCTGATGACAACAGCCAATCCAAACGCCGCCATGAGCTGAGAACGCCCGAGACCACTAGCCGGGGTGTCCCCCTCTAGCGATGAACTGAACGACGATGCGTCAAATGAGCCAGTCATGGGCGGCTAGTTCAGGTCATCAGCGAAGCGCAGCTGATCGGCCGCAGCATCGTCGATGATCCGGTCGATGATCCGGTAGTAGCAGGTGGCTCTCGTGTCTCCTGACGCACTACGTGTGTGGCAGACGCCGGCGTTGACGGGTCGCACGCGATAGAGCACCGAGTTCTGTTCACAGTTCACCCGCACGTCGACGAGCGACAACACGTCGCCTGACGTCGCCCCTTTGCGCCATAACTCATTGCGACTTGTCGACCACAGCACCGCAATGCCCTCGGCGAGTGACACTCTTAGGGCTTCGTCGTTTACGTAGCCCACGAGCAATACGTCGCCAGTGTCGGCATGTTGCAGAACTACCGGAATCACCGGCTGGCCGGTCGCCGCGACCCCTGCCAACTTCGTAAAGTCAAGTTCGAGTTCGAGGCCCTCTTCGAGTGCGTTGCTCACCCGTTCATCGTAGGGGCCCGGGCGTCCGCCCGACTGTGTCGTTACGGTTCGTTGATGATGTCGACGCGAGTGCCCACCGGAACTTCTTGAGCCAACATCGTGATTATTTCGTTCGGCAAACGAATGCAGCCGTTCGACGCGTACTGACCCAGCAGGTCGGGGCGATTGGTGCCGTGCAGTGCCACCTTGGGCAACCCACCACCAAACGTATTGATCGCATCGCTGAACAGACCCAGGCTGAGCAACCATGGTCCGTAGGCGCCGCTCGGACCAGGCATAATCTCGTCGACGTAAGTGGATGCGAGCGGTGTCGTGCGGCCCGTGTCGCCGGTGACGACCTTGGTTGGCTCGACGAGCAGTTCGTCACCGTCCCATACCGTGACGGTGTTGTTACCAACGTTGATCTGCACGTAGTAGTCAGACGTAGACCACGTGTAGTTCTCGGTCTTGACCCAGCCGGTCATGATCGGTCGAGTCGGAATCTTGACTTGGGCCCACTCGTCACCTCGCTCGCCGCGGGTGACCATTAATGCCAGAGCATTGCCGAAGAACGTCGGGTTCGAGAAGTGGTCATAGGTTGGATCGACACTGCCGTCGAGGTACGTGTAGCTGACCTGCATGGGCTCACCATCAGGAGAGTCAAAGACCTGTGGGCGCCCTACGTCGGGGCCTGCGGTGAGGACAAACACTTCGCCGGCGTCTGAGGGCCGACCGGTCGGGCCGAACTCAGGCGTGGGTTCTGGCAACGCCAGCGCGGTCGGTGTCGGAACGGCGGTTGGGGCTTCGACCGCATCGGTTTCGGTAACAGCGGTTGGTGTCGATTGGGGGGTCGGCTCGACGGTTGGGGCGAGGTCGACGCTGGCCGAAACCTCAGTTGCTCTTTCTTCAGAGGCCGGCACCGTGCTGACCACCAAGGCGAGCGCGACAAGCACAATTGCCACGCCGAGAGCGCGAAACAAAGTGGATTTTGATCGGACACCCGTACTGCGCACCGTGCGATGGTACCTGAGAAAATCACCCCGGTCTCGTCACGTGGTCCTTGTTTGCAAAACATGAGTGTTTCGCCTCACGTGCAGTTCAGGTAGTTTTGCGGGCGCATGGCAACACGTCTTGATGTTGAAATTACTAGCGATCGCGGCGACGGCACGCTTACGTGGCGCGCCGTAGGCGCAAAGCAGCCCAAGGGCACCGTCGCTTCGTCACTCCTTCCGGCAGGAACATCGGTGGGTGACGTGTTGCGCGCCGAAGCCGAGTTCACGGTCGACGGCCCCGAGATCATCTCGCTGAGCTCGCCGAAGGCGCCAAAGAGCGACCGAGTCGAGCGCTTGGAGATAATTGGTTCGGGCAGCCCCACCGAGGGCGTCACGACCGAACTCGCCCGTAAGTCACGTGGTGGCGGCAATCGGCGAGGTGGCGGGCGTGGCGATGATCGCGGCGGACGCGGCGATCATCGAGGGGGTCGAGGCGACAATCGAGGGGGCCGCGGCGACAATCGCGGTGGCCGCGGTGGGCGCGACGGCGGCGGCCGATCCGGTCGACCAGCAAGCCTGCGTACCGCCCGCACTCATCGCGAAGCCTGGATCGCATCGCTTCCTGAAGGCCGCCGGCCAGTAGCCGAACAGCTCATGCACGAGGGCCGCGACGGCGTCGCCGAGGCACTCCAGCGCCAGAACAAGGCGGCAACCGCCGAGGGCCGCGACCCAATCGACATCGGCCCGATCATGAGAATCGCCGACGATCTCAGCCCCGGGCTCGCCGCTGCCGAAGCGCTCGACAAAACCGAAGCAGCAATCTCCTCAGTCGACACCGCTGATCTGCGCGAGCTACGCAAGGTCTTCATCGCCGGAGCCGACGACCGGCCGACCGACAGCCATCAGATGCTGCGTTCGAAGCTTCAGTCTCGCGTCGACCGCGACCAAGCCGCGTGGATGCGCGAAGTGCGCGAAGCGCTTGCCGAGGGCCGCGTTGTACGGGCATTGCAGCGAAGCGGGCGCCCCGCTAAAGCCGGTGTTCCAATGCCGGCCGATCTCGTTGAGGCGCTCACCGAGGCAGCGGACAAGGCTCTTGACCCTGACGAAGAGCCGCACCGCTGGACCGTTGTGATTGAAGCGTTGGCCAACTCGCCAATACGCCGCCTTATACGCCCCGAAGAAATTCCGGCCGACAGCGACGCGGACCTACTCGACACTGTCGACCGCATCGGTCACCTTGTGCCGGGCATCGCTGACGCATTCGGCATCACGCCAGCCGGGCCCCGGCGCAAACGCCGTGACGGCGGTCGCAACAAGAACTAGCTACGAGAGACCTAGCTGCGAAAACTAGGCGTCTGTTCGCTGCCTACCTCAGTCGTGCGCTGACCTGCATTTTGCGGGTCACCATGCCGACGCGTTCAAAGAAGTTCTTGGCGGACCTGTTCCCAGGCAGAACCTGCGACTCGATGACGTCGCATTTGCCACGACGGGCCCAATCGATGACCTGCTGAAGCATCGCTGCGGCTACGCCAACCGAGCGGGCCTCAGGGTGCACCATGATCTCTTCGATCATCGCTGATCGCACACCGCCTTGTGACTGCTGACGGGCGATTGCATAGCCAACGACAACGCTGTCGATTGCGCCGACTACAACAAGTTGATCGTCGCCGTGGGCTGCCTGCAAACGCTCATCGAATGCGATATCGCCGTTGTCGTGCAACAACAGCAGCTCACCGCCGCGCTCTGGAAACGCCTCGTCACGCGCCAGTTGACCCAACACAAGAATCGTGGCTTCATCTTCTCGAACCGCGGTTCGGGCAGAAACGACCGTTGACGGATCGGTTGCTGACCTATCCACTGCGTTGTTCGAGCTTGGCCAGCACTGTTTTGCGCGTCTTGCCGGCTTGCTCGCGGCTGAGCATCCAGGCCAGTTGATCGGCAGTGGCCGTAGTAGCCATCGAGATGATCTCTTTGGCCGTCATCGAGTCGTAGCCCGAGATTGCCCCACTCGGAGCGGCTGGGGCCGAAGCAGGAGCAGAGGGTTCGGTCTTGCGAGCAGCCGAAGACGCCATGGTCTTGAGCGCCGCCCGACCCAACGTTTGAGCGAACGCAAGTTGTTTACGGCCAGTATCAGCGAGTTCGGGAATGAGCTTTCGGTACTCGAGCGCCAACCCGAGTGGAGCGAAGATCGCCAGGTCAACCAGCTCGTCTAACGGACCCGCAGCGTTGGCGTCAGCTCCCTCGCCACTCACAGCATCGACATCGAAGGGCAATCGGAAACACCCGAGGGGCAAGTCTCAGCCCCGGGCTTGCCGAACTGGCGGGTCGAGACGATGAGGAAGCACCCGGTGCAGGTCCATTCGTTGTCGCCCTTGGGGGCCACATTGTCGCTTTCGGTCGCCTTAATCGGCGGCGTTACCGGGCCCTCGTCGTCGTCTTCTTCGTCGTCGTCATCAAGATCGTCGCCTGAGGCCAGACGATCCTGCAAGATTGTGTCGAGATCTTCTTCGACGTCATCGGGATCGGGTTCGTCCTCATCGTCGTCATCTTCGGCCGCCTTGGCAGCCGGCGCGTCGTCGTCGTCTTCTTCTTCGTCGTCATCGTCAGCCAACTCGTCGCCTTCGGCGAAATCGTCGTCTTCCTCAAAGTCGGAATCTTCGAGATCAGCATCGTCGATGTCGCCCTCTAGTTCAGGGTCAACTTCGGCATCTTCGCCGTCTTCGGTTTCTTCGTCGTCAGCCACTACGGCGGTCCATTCAATAAGTGCTCTCGCGGGACTATAGAGCGGGACTATAGACACATCGTCGGCCCCGCACGCGAATGCATGACACCAAACCTGCTCGCGGCCCGTTGGGGTGCTCGGTGGAGCACACCGACGACGTTCAGCTAGTGACTCAGTTTGCGGGCTCAGCCGCCCCGCGACTGGCGCATTGCTTCGGCCCGACGCTCGGCATCGAGGCGCTCGAGTGGCTGCTCGGCTGAGTGATCTACGAAGCGCATCATCTCGGCCAGGGCGTGATGACCAGCCTCTTCTGATACCAGCCGATGCATCTCTTGGCAAACAAGACGGTACGCAGGATGACCTTGGGGCGACGTGCGCAACTCGAGCATGTGCATTGCCTGGCGAGCGTTCATGTCGATGATGTATCGCAGCTTGTAGGCGAGGGCGACGCCGTATGACGCTTCGTTCGGAAACGGGTCGATCAGGGTGTCGTGCAACTCGGCCGAGCGCTCCATCGCCTCGGTGAATAGACCGACTTCGCCGGCGGCCTCGATCGCTTCGGGAACGTCGTATCCGTGCTCAGGGCATAGGCGCTGCCAGTCGATAGTCATCATGCGGTGGCGTTGCAGATCGCGGAATGCGCCGTAGTCAGACAGCACGTCGAAGCGGTAGAAGGGGCGCTCTAGCGCCCGACCTGGCCGGTGGCGGCGATTCGATCGCTCGCCTTCGTAGGCCTGCAAGATCGACAGGCGCTCGTCTACCCCCATTGCATGGACCCGCCGCAGAATCTGATCTTCAGGAAGCGACGTGTGGGGATACAGCGCCGCAGCGACGACCTTTGCTTCACCGTCAGGGTCGAAATCGAGCAACCGCACAACCGGTGCTGGTTCAGCTTCGGAAGCGCCAAAGATCTGCGCAGCGATCTCAGCGACATTGTTGTGGTTGGTTTCGAAGTACTTGCTCGTGATGACGCCGCGGTCTTCAAGATCAACCCTGCGCAGGAACGACGGGATCACCTTGCGCAGCTCTTCGAGCATCATGTCGGCATAGGTGCGAGCCTCGGGCAGTGGGTGAGCCCGCATCCGTAACAGCAACCCCTCATAGGCCTGACCCGTGCCGTAGATGCCAAGGTTTGAGATCGATGCCGATGGCAACATGCCGCGAATCGAGTCAAGCGCTTTGGCCTTTATCGCCTGGCGGTAGATGAAGTCAGAGTCCCCGCCAGACTTCGGGGTTTGGTCCCGATAGAAATCGGTCATCGTTGGAATCAACGCCGAGTACTGCGCGAACATGCGATCCATCTCAGCCACGTAGCGGGTGCCGAGCTCTGATTTCAGCACTGCGGGTGGTCGGAAATACCGGTAGCGCCCGCCGAGGCGTCCGTCGTAGGCGATGTAGCGCGTGCTCTGTTCGAGGTACGACATCAGTCGGCCCCATTCGAGCACCTTGGTCAGCAGGTTTGAGGCTTGTTCACAAGCAAGGTGGACACCACCGAGCTGGGCAACCGAGTCGTCGCCGTACTCGAAGAACACTCGGGTGTAGAGCTCTTCGGCTCGCTCGAGCCCGACAGTCGCATCGATCGTAACGTCGCCTTCGATATCAAGATCGCCCACGAATTCGTCGAGGAATAGCCGACGAAGCGATTTGGCCGATCGCGAGTACCGCGCAAAGAGCGCGCCCTTGACTACCTCCGGGAGATTGACCAACGCAAAGACGGGTAGATCAAGGTTGGTGAAGTACCGCCGGAGGATGTCGGCTTCTTTGTCGTCGAATTCCTCGGCGATGTACGCGCTCACAGGGCTTTGACCTTACGCCGGATTTGCGCGCGAAGCGGGCATTCACACGCCAAGAACAACTGCGTCTGACCAGACAGTGCACTCGATGCGCCTCGCCGACGTAGGAGTCCCACCGTCGATCCACACCCGAAGCGCACGATCTTGCTCGAGGACCAACGACTCAACGCGACTCGTCGCTATGGCTGGGTGGGGCAGATGCGTGCCGGTTGGCATGCGACGCAACGCCTTGAACCAGTCAATGAGTCCAAGGTCAAAGCGCAGCACATCGAGCTTGCCGTCACCCGGATGGGCGCGCGGCGCTACGTTTCGGCTGCCGATGAAGGCAGCATTCATTATCGCGACGCTCGGCCTCGTTCGCGAGGCCCCGAGACGAACATGGGCCGCCGCAAGGGTTTCAGCGCCCTTGTCGAGTCGAACGCGAATGAGGTCGACTGGAAGGCGCATCTGTTCGGGTCGAAGTAGCGACTGCTCGCTTACTCCGAGGGTTCGGGCCATGTCTCCGGCGAGCGGTCGCACCTCACCAGCCCCGGCGCTGACCAAACGAGCGATCGACGCGTCATCTTTGGCCGAGGGAGCCGAGGGTTCTAGCTGGCCGGGCGCGCCCCAATCTTTACGACGCTCAATCGCCATCGGCAGCGTCGCTGGTTTGGCGGCCATCGCCTTCGGCGTCTTCGTCGTATTCATCGTCTTCTTCGATCAAGAAGAGGTCACGTCGACTCTTGACTACCCCGTGGTCGATACACCAGACCGCGTCGGTGGCGGTTTCGGAAAGCGCCCCGCTCGTGGCCGTTGCGACCTGACGGCATAGGTCGATCAGCTGACGCATCGAACGAACCCAATCGCCGCCGGTCATCTCATCAGGTAACAGTGCGTCGAGCGGTTCACCCGTCGCCCATCTGAACACAAGGTCGACCATTGCGGCGTCTGGCTCGCGGGTAAGGCAGTCACCGAGTGCGTCGCGCTCGAGCGATCGGTAGCGGCTTGCAATCGCGACGAGATCGGTAACGGTCCTTCGCACCTGCTTGTTCGGCCACCGGAATCCCGGCAACTCGAGTGCACGAGACTCATAGACAAGCGCCGACAGCGCTGCGGCTAGCGATGGTGCATCGAGAGCCTCGAGCAGCCCAGAATCGATCGCCTCGGCAACAACGATCTCGGTCTCACCATGGACCTGCGTCAGCAGTTCGCCTTTGGCCGTAAGGTTCCACTCGTGCGCAAAGTCGGTCGCATGCAGCAGCTCAGCAACATTGTCGAAGCGCCGCTCGAGAGCACCAGCGCGGCGCCGTTCGCGACGGCGATGATGGTCGAGTCGGCCTTCGAGCTTGGTCACCTCGCTCAGTGCGCTGACATGAGATTCGAAATCGGGGCACTGCTCGATGCCTGATCCAACGACCGGCCAATGGTCTTCGAGCTCTTGGCGAGCCCACTGCAAGGCTTCATCGTCATTGGGGCCTAGCCCTGGTGGTAGCTGACTCGTGCCCTCAACCACGATCGGAGCAACGAGCTGACCCGAGCGAACGTCGCTGCGGCGCCCCTGACGGTCTGCGAGTCGAACCACTATGCCGCCGCTGCGATGAGCGACCGAAAGCACGACTGTCCCGCTGGCATGGCGCAGCACATCACCGGGTCGAAGCTGGCCAAGATCATCGTCGTCAGCGAGATGTGCGCTGCGTTGAGCAAGAAAGTCCTCGACATCGCCTCGATCGCACCGCGCAGCGTCTCGGGCCTTGGCGATGTTGCGTTCGAGCGCAATCAACTCGCCCTGGCGCTGCACCGCGGCCCGGTCAGTCTGAAACTGGGCATAGGACCGACTCACGAAGCGTCGAGCAGCCTCTTCATCGGAACGATTGATCAGGTTGGCCACCATGTTGTAGTTCGGCGCGAATGCGGATCGCAGCGGATAGTCCTGGCTCGCAGCAAGCGCCGCAATCTCCTCGACGGTGACACGCGTGTTCCAACAGCTCACCGCCGTGCCTTCGGTGTCCTTGCCTCGCCGGCCAGCACGCCCGGTCAGCTGGGTGAACTGCATCGGAGTCAGAATTCTGTGATCGGTTCCGTCGTACTTGATCAGCCGCTCGAGTACGACGGTGCGGGCCGGAAGATTTACCCCGAGAGCGAGCGTTTCGGTTGCGAAGACAACCGTGATCAGTCCCTCAGCGAACGCGACTTCGACGGCTTCTTTAACAGCAGGAACGAGTCCGGCGTGATGACTAGCGATACCCGCCTCGAATGCGTCCTGCCAGCGGTCGAGCCCCAGGCTGTACCACGCGTCGTCGTCAATCTCGGCAGTGCGCTCTTGCAAGATCTCTCGCAATCGCGCTTGTTGGGCATCGTCGGTCCAGCCCAAGCCACCACTCAGGCACTGCTCGAGCGCTTCGTCACAACCTGCGCGCGAGAAGATGAACCAGATCAGCGGCGCACGTTGTTGGGCTACAAGTTCGCGAATCAGATTCGTGCGGCGTGGCGGCATCCAGCGGCGCTTCGTTGAACCGCCACGCCTTGAACCACCGCGCGCTGAACCACCGCGTCGCCCGCCGCGGTTCTGGCGACTTCGGCCCTGATTGTCTCCCTTGTTCTTGCTTGGCTTGGGTTGACGCCGAAATTCCTTCGCCTCGTTCGCGAGTTTCGTACCGCTCAACAGCGGCACGACGTGTGTTCGTCGCTTCTCGCGGTCGCCCACGCCCAGCATGTGCGTCAAGGGAACGGGGCGCTTGTGTTGCTGAATTAGGGTGGTCGGACCACGCACGCCACGCAACCATTCGGCGAACTCCTCGACGTTCGACACAGTCGCTGAGAGCGACACGGTGCGTACGTGCGGCGGCAGGTTCAACAGCACTTCTTCCCAGACGGGGCCCCGCTGTCGGTCTTGTAGGTAGTGCACCTCATCGAGCACAACCACCGCTAAGCGCCGCAGTCGCGGGCCCTGTTCGTACAGCATGTTCCGTAGAACTTCAGTGGTCATCACAACGACCGACGCGTCAGAGCGCAGGGTGACATCGCCGGTCAGCAGCCCAACGTTTTCAGCGCCAAACATCGCGCTGAAGTCGCGGAACTTCTGATTCGCTAGCGCTTTGATCGGCGATGTGTAGAACGTGATCTGGTTGCGACGCAGAGTAACCCGAATCGCATGCTCTGCGATCAGCGTCTTGCCAGCCCCGGTTGGCGCGGCGACGAGCACGCTCTCGTCGGCGTCGAAGGCGTCGATGGCCTCGCGTTGAAAGCCATCGATCTCAAACGGGTAGAGCTCATCGTCATCGAGCGTCACGCGGTCGCGGCGCTCTTGCGTTGTCGCCTCGCTCGCCACCAGCCAAACGCGATTGCGATCTCGTAGAACAAATACATCGGAATCGAGAGCGCCATCAGCGTTCCGGGGTCGCCACTCGGGGTGAGCACCGCTACCAAGGCGACGATGCCGACGACCGCGAACCGTCGCCCCGCTCGCAACATCGTGTTGTCGACGATGCCCATGAGCTGCAGGAAAATCAGCACGATCGGGAACTCAAAGCCAATGCCGAAGCCAACCATCATCTTGACGACGAAGCCAATGTATTCCTTTGGCCGGTAATAGCTCTGCAGATTGTCGCCACCAACGTTCTGGAGGAACTCGAGCGCTCGGGGCAAGCTCCAGTAGGCAAGGCCAGATCCAACGACGAAGAGGAGAAATGACAGCACGACAAAAATGAGGCCTGAGCGCTTCTCATGCGGGTACAACCCGGGCGCAATGAACTGCCAGATCTGCCACAACACGAGCGGCATCGCTAGGCCAAGGCCGGCGTACCCAGCGACCGTCAGCCGAACTGAGAAGCCCTCGAGCGGACTGATCTCGAGCAATCCACACTGTTCAGCGATGCCGTTTGCAGAGCTGATATCACAGTGAGGTTCGAGCAAAAAGTCGAGAATTGGTTGGTAGAAGATGTACGCAATCACCGCGCCTATACCAATCGCAACGACCGACTTGATGATCCGATTGCGAAGCTCGGTCAGGTGATCCATCAAGCTCATTTGGCCGCCAGCGGTGACCTGATCAGTCGTCACTCTTCCTCATCACCGATCGGGTCGGTCATGGCTTCTTCTTCGCTAGGTTCGATGTCGTCGGGCGCGCCAGGCGTGACGTCGGGCACTTCGAGAGGCATCTGCGCACTCTGCTCTCTGGCCTCGTCAGAGAGTTGCTCAGATACGGACGCAGCAAATGGCGCGGGAGGCGCAGGAATCGACGTGGACTGCTCACGAGACGCTGCTGCAATGTCGTCGGTCAACGCTTCATCAGCGGCCTTGTGCGTCGACGTTGGCGCTGTGAGCGGCGTTGGCTTTGCAGCCGCCTCAATCTCTGATTGAAAGCCGCGAGCGAGGCCTCGCAGCGAGTTCACCGTCTGCCCGACCTGTCGAGCTACCTGTGGAAGCCGCTCAGGACCGAGAACAACAAGTGCGACCAGCAAGATGATGATGAGTTCACCACCGCCGATGTTCAGCATGGCCAGAGCCTATCCGCGCAGTTGCTGGCTCAATCTGCGCCGAGTCTCAGCGGCGGTCGGCAATGGCTACCGGTCGTCGACCAACTCACCGAGAGCGGCCTCGAGGCTGTCATCATCTTGTAGTCGCTCGTGGAACTCCAGCAAGTGATCGTGGGTCATCGGGCCAAGGTCGGTGGCCACAATCCGTTCAACGGGAACTGACCAGAACACGACTTCGGCGCCTGAGGCGACCAACAGGTCGAGGGTGCGGCGGCTGGCCTCTTTGTGGTGTGACAGACCGCACTCAGGGCACGTGAATGTGTATACCCCGTCGTGGTCCTCTCGGCAGATGCGCACTCCGACGTCGTCGATAGACATTTCCTTGTCGCCGCAGCGTTTGCAGGTTGCACGAACTCGAGCCATTGGTGGGGCCTCCTCTGGCACCTCTATCGGCACGAGAGCATGCTTCTTTAGCCAATTCGGCCGAAAGCTGTCGCGCTCGGTCTCGCACTTGGCAACATGGGTCAGTGGCGCCGCGTATTGCACCAAAGATGAGCTCCCCGATCTTGTTCGCCCATCGAGGTGCGTCGGCGCTCGCCCCCGACAACACAATTGAGAGCTTCTCGCTCGCGCTCAAGCTGGGCGCCAACGGTCTCGAGTCTGACGTGTGGCCGTCGATCGATGGGCACGCCGTGCTGGCCCACGATGACAATGTCGGCTCGGTCGTGCGTCGCCAACGAGTAACTCGTTCGCCAGCATCAGACTTGCCCGAACATGTTCCGACGCTGGCCTCACTGTTTGAAGCCGTGGGCTGCGATTTCGACCTTTCTCTCGATATCAAGCATCCAGATGCCATGGAGCCAACCGTAAACGCGCTTCGCGAGGCCTCAGAACGCACCGGCACCGACGTGGTTGGTCGCACCTGGCTGTGCCACCCAAGTTTCGATCAGCTGGTGGCCTGGCGATCCCGTTGGTCTGACGTGCGGCTGGTACAGAGCACTCGGCTCGAGCGTCTGCCGGACGGGCCCGAGCGACATGCCTCTGAGCTGTTTGAAGCACAGATCGACGCAGTGAATTTTCGGGCGCCAGATTGGACCGGCGGGCTCGTTGTGCTGTACCACCGCTTCGATATTGCGTGCTTTGGCTGGGACGCCCACCTCGAACGAGTCGCGACCGAGCTACTCGACCGTGGTATCGACGCAATCTTTAGCAACTATGTCGACCGTATGCTCGCCGCCCGAGCCACGGTCTATGCCTAACGTCGGCTGAGCCAAACGTTGGCTGAACCTACAGCCGATTGACGTCGGTAAAGGGCCATACGACGATGAACGCGCGACCGACAATTGTGCTTTGTTCGATGGGCCCAAACGAACGGCTATCTTGAGAACCGTTACGGTTGTCGCCCATCACGAATACGTATCCATCGGGCACTAGGCACTCGGTTGGTGATGGATCGGCCTGAGCGCACCCCGGGATACTGAACGACCGCGGCCTAGTGCTGTCTTGAGCCGCGAGATAGGGCTCTTCGACCAACATCTCATCGACATAGACCTCGCCATCGCGAAACTGCAGCGTCTCGCCAGGCAGACCAACTACTCGCTTGATCAGATCGTTCGCATCACTTTGCTGGTTCGGCGGTTTTTCGAACACGATGACCTGACCGCGTTCAGGTTCACCAAAGTTGTAGCTCAGGCGATTGACGATGACCCGGTCGCCCTCATCGAGCGTTGGTGACATCGATAGCGACGGGATGTGATACGCCTGCACGAGCACCAAACGGGTGAATAGGGCAATGACCACTGCCGCAATCAGCACAGGTCCCCATTCGCGCAGCGCTCGTATGGCTTCGTTGCGCGGCGGTGGCGCGCCAGCGCCCCCATCAGAGTCCATGTCGGTCCACCCCATCTGGTCCCAGCCCGCAGGATCGCTAGACCCAGCGTTCGCTGGCTCATGGGTCCAGGCTGATCGCCCGATATCTTGCGCCGTCGGTTCGCGCTGCGACTCGGCAAGCTGAGTCGTCGGGGTTTGGCTACTGGCCTCATTGCTGATCTGGCCGCGAAGGTGCGTCGTGAAGGGGTCGCTAGCGATTGGTTCGCTAGCCGGTGCGACCGGGGATTGCTCGGCCCAAGAAATTGAACGAAGATCGTCGGAAACGTCAGTGGCTGCCGAAGCAGGTGCGGGGGTCGGCGTAATCGCAGGCATGGGGGCCGTGCGGTCTTGCACCTCTCGACTCACCTCTCGACTCACCGCTGGCTGCGACGCGGTTCTACGGCGCTGATTCGCTTGCTTCAACAAGCGATCAAGCCGGTCGCTCTCGGAGGCGGAGACCACCGGGAGGTCGGGGTCACCAATCCTAGACACGGATGCAGGTTACCTGCTCGTTTCGCTCGAATGTCCGCGCTCGGCCTAGGTCATTTCGCCCTACCCAAACTTCCAGCGACTTCGAGCCACTAGCTGGATTCGCGCCGCTAGCTGTAACGGGCGAGCACGCGACGGGCGGTGCGCGCTCGCAGGTCTGCCTCGAGCTCAGGCTCGGTGGCGACGAGCTCAGCAGCATCACCGAGTTGCAACAACAGCCGTTCGAGCCACACCACGCTCGAAGCTACCAGTGTCACGTTGACCGAGCGCCCTCGACTCGGCGTCACCGACTCAACCGGATAGGCGTCGGCTACCCAAAGGGCCTCGGGGCGCAGGCGAAGATGCACGCGCATGTCATCTTCGGATGGAGCAAATGTTGTTGCACCCGAGCCTTGGCGCGGCTCAAACGTCACCCCCAACGCACGAAGGGCCAGGATCCGGTCGAGTCTGAAGGTGCGTTCGGCATCAGCGAGACGGCACCACGCTCGCACGTACCACTCGCCTTCTTGACTGAAGACTGCGAGCGGTTCGATCTCGCGGGTCGTCGCGGCTCCGCGATGCAGACTGTGGTAATCGATCTCGAGCAGCTCGTGATGCTGCTCGGCAGTCCTCACAGCTGAAACGATCTCTGAGCCTGCAGCACCCAAACTGACCTGAAGCTCTTCACCAATTGCGACGCCGAATCGATCAGCGATCTTGGTGAGTGCGCGCTCAAGCGGGTTGTCCTGACCTGCCGATGAGCCAAGCAAACCAAGCCCTGCTGACACCAGACTCAGGCCCTCCTCGGGCGAAAGCTGCAACGGCGACCTGAAATAGTCGGCGAGTTCAAAGCGAACCCGTTCGTTCTCTTCGTCGAGGTACACCTCGATCAACATGTCGGGGGTGTGGGGGTACACGCCAACGAACTGGACCACTTCGGTCAGGTCACGGCGCAACGTGTCGAGCGGGTAGTCAAAGCGCTCAGCAATCTCAGTGAGCTCGACCTCTCCCCTGCCACTCACCCAGGGAATCACCGAGAGCAGTCGACGCAGACGGTCGGTGGCGTTCAGTCGACTCATGGTGTGACCTGCTGCTCGAGCCAAGCCACGATGTCCGCTCGCAGCTCGGGCGGGCTGAGTACCTCGGCAGCATCGAGCATTCCCAAAACGAACGATCGAAAGTTCGCGACATGATTCACTTCGAGCTGAACCACAACTGCACCATCGGGTCGCTGCTCTAGCACCGCATCGGCGCCGAGTTGTTGGCGCACCCAGCCGGCGTGCGTCGAGTCGACGGCGACCAGCGCAGTGTGGGTGGCAGCGTCGTCGCCGAACTCCCAGGGCTGGCGTTCGTCGGCGTCGGGCGTGCGCGGCATCGACGCTGGGCGTTCTCGGAGCACTTCAAGCGCACCCTCAATCCGATCGAGGCGGAAGCGACGTTGGCCTTGTCGCCCGGTGTCGTAGCCGCTGAGATACCAATGACCCCGTCGGAACTCGAGGCGCCAGGGCTCGACAACGCGGATTTCGGATCGGTACTCGAACTGCAGCGAGATAACCGACCTGATCGCATCATGAATCTGCATGACGGCTGGGCCCATTGCGATGGCACCAAGTTCGGCCGGGGCAGCGTCTTCGACCGAAGCGCCTCCGAGCTTCCAAAGCGCATCATCGGCCGAAGCCCCCTCGAGCCGAATCAGCCGCAGCGCCATCGCCAACGCCACCGTCTCGTCGCGATCGAGCCCGAGATCGTGCAGGTAGTAGTCGCGATCGAGCACGCGATACGCGTCGATGGTTGACTCGCTGGTCTCTGTCTTGGCTATGTCGAGCGGGATTCCGAGATTGCGCAACTCGTCTTTGTCACGTTCGAAGGCTCGGCGAAACGCCACCTTGTCATCGGGGTAGCCCTCAACCCTGCGCTGCAACTCAGCCGCAGTCAGGTGTCGGTCAGTCTGAAGCAGCGCCGCCAGCAGCGACATCAATCGCTCAAGCTTCTGCACCAATGTCAGAGACTCTCGATCAGCTTCTCGACCCGCTCGTCGACCGACTTGAACGGGTCCTTACACAGCACGGTGCGTTGCGCCTGATCGTTGAGCTTGAGATGCACCCAGTCAACGGTGTAGTCACGCCGGCGTTCCTTTGCACGCCGGATGAACTCTCCGCGCAGGCGAGCCCGCGTTGTTTGCGGTGGCGTGTCGACGGCGGCGGCGATTTCAGCATCGGTAACAATGCGATCGACCATGCCCCTTTTCTGGAGCCGATAGAAGAGCCCGCGGTCTCGATTGATGTCGTGGTACTGCAGATCGACTAGGGCAACGCGAGCGTCAGCCAACGTGAGATCGTGACGCTGGCGGTACTTCTCGATCAGGTGATACTTGATGACCCAATCGCATTCTCGGTCGAGTGTTAGCGGGTCGTCTTCGATGCGCGTGAGGCAGTGCTCCCACATGTTCAACGCCTGCCTCTCGATGGGATTCAGATCGTGGTGCTCGGCGTAGCGAACTGCCCGCTCGAAGTATTCGGTTTGGATCTGCAATGCGGACGCTTCACGGCCGTTAGCAAGTCGCACCGGCCGCTTACAGGTGATGTCGTGGCTGATTTCGCGAATCGCACGGATCGGATTGTCGAGTGTCATGTCACGCAGAACGACCCCGGGGTCTTCGAGCATCCGCAGCAGCAGCGATGCCGCGCCGAGCTTGAGAAATGTTGCGTACTCGCTCATGTTTGAGTCGCCAACAATCACGTGCAGGCGCCGATATTTCTCAGCATCGGCGTGGGGTTCATCACGGGTGTTGATAATCGGGCGAGATCGCGTGGTTGCGCTCGAGACACCTTCCCAAATGTGTTCTGCGCGCTGGCTCACGCAATACATCGCGCCGCGTGCGGTCTGCAGCACCTTGCCAGCGCCTGCATAGATCTGGCGGCTGACGAGGAACGGAATCAGCACCTCGGCGTATTCACGCAGGTCGTCTTTGCGTGACGTCATGTAGTTCTCGTGGCAGCCGTAGCTGTTGCCGGCACTGTCGGTGTTGTTCTTAAAAAGGTAGATGTCTCCGGCGATGCCTTCTTCACGTAGCCGTTCTTCGGCCGCGGTCAACAGCTGCTCGAGGATGCGTTCACCCGCCTTGTCGTGGGCGACAAGCTCATGGATGCTGTCGCACTCCGGGGTCGCATATTCAGGATGCGACCCGACGTCGAGGTAGAGGCGAGCGCCGTTCGCGAGGAACACGTTTGAGCTGCGACCCCACGACACCACCCGGCGGAACAGATAGCGGGCAACTTCGTCGGGACTCAGCCGACGATGGCCGCGTTGGGTGCACGTGACGCCGTACTCGTTTTCGAGTCCGAAGATTCGCCGTTGCATATAAAGGGTCTCGCGGTCAGCTAAGGAGGTCCGTCAGGTCGTCGCCCACAATACGCCGGAAGCTGCGCCGACCATGGGTCCGACCCAATGCGGCAACCTCGAGATCGTCAGCCACGAGTTCGCGTTCTTCGCCTGCCAGGGCGGTGCGAGCAGCGCTGATAGCTGAACCAAGCGCTAGTCGCTCCTCGAAACCCTCTTCGACTCGAGCCGAAATTGCGTCAGAGTCGCCGCCCAGCACCGCAAACCCGGTGCGGTCAAACACCGTGCCGTCGTAGAGGATGTGGAACAGCTGATCATTTTCAGGTTCTTCGCCGATCTCGGCGACGAGGATTTCAACCTCCATCGGCTTCATCTCGTTGGTGAAGGTCTGACCAAGCATCTGTGCGTACTGGTTCGCCAGGCTCAGGCCGTCGACATCGTGGCGGCTGTAGCTGAACCCTTTGAGGTCAGCATGGCGAATGCCTGCGATACGCAACTGGTCAAACTCGTTGTAGCGACCAACGCCAGCGAAGCCGAGGCGGTCATAGATCTCCGACACCTTGTGCAGCGTGTTCGATGGGTTTTCTGCGACGATCACGATGCCGTCGTCGTAGGTGGTTGCCACCAACGAGCGACCTCGGGCGATGCCTTTGCGGGCGTAGTCAGCGCGGTCTTTCATGACCTGCTCAGGCGCTACATAAAACGGTGTGCTCATGGCTTCCTCTCAGATACTCGGGCGGTTACGACGGCAGCCCGCGTGATGCGAGTTCGTCGACGAGTGCTTGGCTGCGATCGCGAATGTCGTCGTCTTCGATCTGCTCGTAACCATCTGCGGTGACCGTGGCAACCACCGGGAACAGACCACGTAGGAAGTCGGGGCCGCCAGTCGCTGAGTCTTCGTCGGCGGCGACGTACAGGGCTTGAACTGCGAGGTCGACAGCAGTATCGCGATCGTGACCATGGCGGTATCCGAGCTTAAGCACCGTCGACGCGTGCAGGCTGCCGGAACCGGTAACGCCGTATTCGAGTTCTTCGTATCGCCCGCCACTGACGTCGAACTGGAACAGTCGGCCTTCTTCGGTCCGGCGATCGAAGCCGGCGAAAAGCGGAACAACGACCATGCCTGAACGCGCCGCTGGCAGGTTCTGGCGCAACAGGGCGCTCAACTGGCTGGCCTTGCCGTCAAGGCTAAGTTCTTTGCCTTCGACCTTCTCGTAGTGCTCAAGCTGTAGCTGGAACAGTCGCACCATCTCGACCGCGGCACCAGCAGCACCTGCAATGGCAACCGCGGAGTGGCGATCGCTAGGGAACACCTTTTGCATCGTGCGGTAACTGATGAGGTTGCCCGACGTCGCGCGCCGGTCACCGGCGATCACGACCCCTTCGTCGAAGCGCATAGCGACGCACGTCGTGCCGTGAGGCAGGTCGAGCACATCGCCGTCGCCGGTTGGGCCAGCGACAAGACCTGCAGATTCGGCGAGGCGGGCGAAGTCAGGCCCTGGGTCCTCGCCCGGAGTGAAAGTAGGCATGATCACGCCGCGCAGACTATCTGCCGTTCGCTTCGGTCCCTAACCGAGTTTCGACTTCGTCGAAACATCGGGCCGAACGCCGTAGTGCTATTCGCCGCCTTTTTGGACGTAGGACTTGACGAATTCTTCGGCATTGGTCTCGAGGACTTCATCGATCTCATCGAGGATGTCATCGAGGTCATCGGTCAACGCCGTGTCTCGTTCGACAGGCGCCTTGTCAGCGACGGTCTCGCTTTTCGCTGGCGCTGGGGCCTTTTGTTGTTCCTGGTCAGACATAGTTTGCTCCTGGTCAGCTCTCGAGTTGGGCGAGCAGGTCGTTTACAGTCTCGCAGCCTTCGAGCAACGTTGCCACATGGGCCGCGCTGCCGCGGGTCGGTTCCATCATTGGTACTCGCCGCAATGGAGCCTCGCCGGTATCAAACACCATCGAGTCCCAATTGGCGGCCACGATGGCGTCAGGGAATCGACGGAGGCATTCGCCGCGAAAGAACGCTCTGGTTCGCTGGGGCGGTTCGGTGGTCGCTGCTGCGGCTTCGTCATCGTCGACCAGCGCGGTGATGCCGAGCCGGTTGAACACCGACCGTTGCGGCCGCAGGTCGTGGTACTGCAGATCGAGCGCCCGCAAGCGGGCGTCGCCTGGCTGCAAGTCATCACGCTCGCGGTACGCATCGAGCAGCTTCTTCTTTGCGACCCAGTCGAGGCGGTCTGCGAGTTCCATTGGATTGCGCTCGAGCGTCTCAACGACGTCTTTCCAGGCGGCGAGCACCTTGTAGGCGTCGTCGCCGCCCGCGCCCTCGGGCCCGTGAGATTCGAGATATCGCTCGGCTGACTCGATGATCTGCGCTTGCACCTCGAGAGCGGTAACCGTCGAGCCGTCATAGAGCCGAAGCGCTCGGCCGAGCGTCACGTCGTGACTGACATTGCGCAGCGTTTGCACCGGCGCACGAAACGCAAGCTTAGGTTCAAACGCATCGTCTTCGATCATGGCG
>Ga0209828_1001292_pt1 | contig 22900 bp, 14 predicted proteins | sample MaitaG_FD_187429 | JGI IMG/M metagenome (GOLD analysis project Ga0209828, IMG submission 187429) | Marine algal microbial communities from Maine, USA - Maine_Asex2 metaG (SPAdes) (version 2) | ecosystem: Host-associated > Algae > Red algae > Unclassified | place: Maine, USA | collected 2015-01-05
AGCTTAAATAAGTCTCGGCTCTTATGAATTACAAATACACCCTTCTACTTATCTGTATTCTTTCTGTTGTAAATCTTAATGCTGCCGAAGTACCACTGGCAGACGCTAAGCAATATGCAATCGCTGCTTTCCAATTATATGCTACGAAAGCGTTTACGGCAAAGAAATCTATTGGGATAGATGATTATCAAATCGAGAAAAGTAATGGTAAAAATCTTTACTATGCTTTCAATATATCAAGTGGTGGATTCGTAGTTATATCGGCAGAAGATCGCTATCATGCAGTATTGGCTTTTTCAGAAGAAGGAAGAATTAATACCAAGCTTGATGGAGTCTGGGGCGAATTATCTGTGCACACTAAGCAAATTGAGATCGGAAGATCCGCGAAGCTAAAATCTAACGCTAAAATTCAATCTGAATGGACTAAGATTCGGAATCTAGCTGCTGGAAAATCTGTCAAAAAAAGTTTATCCTTTAGTCCTGTCGTCGAACCACTAACAACCACAAAATGGAATCAAAGTGGATTTTATAGCGAATCATGTCCTGCTGATACTTCAGGTGTTGATGGAAATACTTACAGCGGATGCTTACCGATTGCCGCTGCTCAACTGATGAAATACTATAAAAACGATGCTCGTGGAAATGGGTTTGTTTCATATAATGATCCAATTTATGGACCGCAACAGGTGGATCTTTGTGGCCAAAATTTTGATTGGACTGATATGCCAGATGTACTTACAGAACATAATCCTAATCTTGCTGACTTTATTTACGATGTTGGTAAATCTATGCAGACACATTATAGTACATCATATACAGGAACATATGTCTCAAGGCTTAGGGATGCCTTAGTGTATTTTTATGGCTTTGATAAAAGTATGAAAAGCTTCTATGGAACCAATCCAGAGCGTTATGCGAATGTATTAAAAAAAGAATTTGATGAAGGTCGAATTATCTTTTTATCAGGGTGGTCTGTTGATTCATTATATAATGCAGAAATTGGACATACTTGGATCGCTGATGGATATGGTTATTCTGATACTGGTGCGGAGTATATGCATTTTAATTGGGGCTGGGGTGGCTCTAACAATGGCTGGTTTTTAGATACAAAAGGATTTTGGGTGCCACATGAAGATAATCCTGAACAAGCTTCTGTTTCTTATTATTGGTACCGATATACAGTGTATAATATATTTCCATCTGGAGAAGATTGCCAATCACCTGATTTGAATGTGACCGTAGTCGATCCTGCAGACAATTATGCGTGGATGTATTATAGAAGTCCATTCGATGAAGAAGTCAGATTTAGATATAGAGAAGATGGGGATCAAGAGTGGACGGACACGGACCCTACTTTTGAGACTCATACATTTGCAGGCCAATTAAAAAAGGGCACTAATTACGAATATCAATTATCTAGAAATTGCTGTGGCTCGTGGTCACCTTTCACAGAGTCAGTTGAGTTCTTGACAGAAGGTGTTAGTCCTGATGGTCCTGTAGAAGAGACCTTAGATTGTACAGAAGAAGAAGCTCAATCTTTATTTACCTCTAGTATTTCAGAGTCGTTTGCCTATATCTATACATCGAGACCGCATGGTGCCGTGAATAATCAATTCAGATTCAGAGTAGATGGCGAAGGTGATTGGATTGAAAGTCCAATAAATAGTTCTCACTTTTATACACTAAGAGATTTGTCAGCTGGAACAAGCTATGAATTTCAAGTGAGACATGAATGCAGCCCAGGAGATTGGTCAACGTATTCTAAATCTCAAAAATTTACAACCACTGGTACGGCAGAGCCAGAGTCTGATTGCGCAGTTGAAAATACAGAATCATTGTTTACATCGAGCATCTCAGATTCATTTGCTTACATCTACACATCAAGACCTCATGGCGTAGTGAATAACCAATTCAGATACAGAGTTGAAGGACGAAATGAATGGATAGAAAGTCCAATAAGCAGTTCTCATTTTTATGCACTCAGAAACTTATCTGCTAATACGAATTACGAGTATCAAGTGAGACATGAGTGCAGTCCAGGAAATTGGTCAGATTATTCTGGATCATTAAGCTTTGCAACTACTGGAAGTAATTAGTCACTAGTTTTTGCAATTATCTTGTAATATTCCAGCACCGATTAGCTCAACTTGTAGAGTTAGTTCATTCTTAATTTATGATGCAGTCGTCTTTGATGAAATAGTAAGACAATACCATTCTACTAATCTTCACATATCTATTTATTAAGAATAATCAATTCATTTATTATCTGAAACTCAGATAATCCCCGTTTTTATTGAATAAAACGACATCAGATGCAACCCTTTGGAAAATCTTGCGAATAATAGTAGACAGGGAGCCCTACTGACATGTATTTTTCAAAATATTAAAAATTAGAAATGAATAAATCTTCATATATATTAACCTTATGTTTTATTAGTGTATTCACTTTATTCTCATGCGAAAAGGATAATCTAAGTGAATCTGGAATAATTGAACCTGAACTTCCTGTAGCAGAAACGACAGAAGTTAATCCACTAGTCAGTCGAACAAAGAAATCCAAAGATCAAACAGGATTGGATTTAGGTTGTTTTACAATTAACTTTCCGTTCAATCTTGTTAATGAAGACGGTGATATCGTAACCATTGCATCGGATATTGATTTTGAAAGTTTATTAGAAATTGAACTATTTATTGATTTTGAATATCCTCTGTCGATTAGCACCTTGGATGGTGAAGAGCTAGTAGTGAATAATGGAGAAGAATTATCAGATGCCTTTGCTGCTTGTGTACCTTTTGCTGAATGGACGGAAGAATTTCCTGCCTATAATATAGGATTCGAAAATTCGTGCTTTACACTTGAATATCCAATAACGTTGACAGATTTAGACGGTAATGAAATAGAAGTGAATTCGGATGAGGAGCTTAATTCACTCTTATCGACTGACATTCATTTTTTCAAATACCCCATTTCAGTGCTGGACCAAGAGGAAAACGTTGCTGATCTTGGCAATGAAGAAGAACTATTTAATGCACTATTTTCTTGCAATGATTGGGAGTATGCAGATTCAATACATTTTGAGTTTGATGGTGGATTAGATGTCTTTGGATGTTTTAATGTTCAATTTCCAGTTAGCTTAAAGAATGGAGATGGCACAGTGCAAATAGCCAATGACAATGAGGAATTAAATGAATATATATTCTTAGGAGATTTCACAGATTTTGTATATCCAGTTACATTTATTGCAGAGGATGGAAATACGGAAATTGTAAATGATGCAAGCGGATTAGAAGAATTATTTAGTTCATGTTTTACTGAATTCGATTTAAATATTGATCTTTGGTCTCTTCTTGCTATTTCAAGTCAAGCAGAATTTTCGGAGTTGATATGTTATGATTTAGTTTTTCCTATAGAAGGGTATAATGAAATTTTAGGCGATACAATAACTGTAAACAACCCAGATGAGATTCTTAATTTAATTGAATTTTATCAAGTTGTTTTTCCGATTGAGATTGTCTTGAGTGCGGATGACACAACTGTTGCAATAGAAGATGTACAGTCATTTTTCAATGTGTTAGAGGAAAGTTGTAATTAAAAGTAGAATAGAGATTCAATTTGGTACCTATACAAATAATAGAAGGATGTAAACGGAAGGAGCAAGATAGTTTCAGGGATTGTTATCATATCTGCGCTCCTTACGTTTACTCTATTGTCAAGCAATATGTATCTGACCAAAGCTGGAGAAAGGATGCGATGCAAGAGACATTTGCTCAGATCTTTTTTAGTATTGATAATTACAATAGCAAACTAGGGCAATTTAAATCTTGGATTTCAACGATTGCTGTTCGACAAAGTATTAATGTCTTGCGAAAGAACAATTATTTAAAAGATATACAGCCAATTACTGATGATAACAATTATTCTGAATCTATCATTCCGAAATTAAATGAATTAAGTTACAATGCATTTCAAAGTTTGATCTTTGAGATGCCAATTGGTTATAAAACGATAGTGCTGCTCTATTATATTGAAGGATATACACACAATGAAATTTCTTCAATTTTGGATATTTCAGTCAATACATCAAAGTCCCAATTGAATAGGGGACTTGTCTGGTTAAATAAGAATGTGGGTCACAAACTTAAAGAATACATTCATGGATAATAGAAAAAAAATACAGTCAAAATTCAGGAAAGAGAAAGAGTTGCCGGAGTCTTTAAAGTGGGATGAAGTCAAAGATGGAATTTTGGAAAAGATGGATGCAGAAATCAATGCGGCTAATAATGAGAAAAAAATAAAATCCTTTAAATGGAGCTTGTTAATATTATTGGTGTTCTTAACCACTTGTATGTATATCAATAAAGCTACAAATTCTTTTGATTTTAATTCTGAGGTTGTTTTTACTGATGCTAATATTCAACCAGATGAATTAGCTAAAGCCAATGAATTTAAAAGTCATCAATCAAAATCTGACACAGAAATATCAAAAAAGAAATTAGAATCAAATCAGATGTCAAAATTAAACAATGATTTAAATTCAAATGATATCACATCTACTATTAACAATTCAGACGTAACTGACATAACACAATCAGACGCCAGATACCACAAAGAAGATAATGCTAGAAATGCGATTAAAGAACACCATGAAAATGGAGTTGTATTAAAACAAAGAATCTATGAGTCTAGATTGAATGATACTGAAGATTCTTTTGATAATCATATTAATAACCAAGATAAAATAAATTCTAGAAATACTATAACAACAGAAAATTATCAAAAGAGTAATGATGACTTACATGTTGAATCAGGAAATCAAATTGTTAGGATTGGTAAATTACCTATTCAGAAATGCTGCGCTCTGTTGTTAAATGACAAGACGCCTTTAATTAAAGAGCCAAAACGATTTTTTCAAATAGTTAAATTACCCGACAATTCGATAGTTAGTAGGCATAAAATTAAAATTCAACAAGGCCTGGGGTCTTGGAAAAATTCAGTTTTCTATTTTAATCAGGACAATACTGAATTAATGTATTCGAAACAAATTAATGCAAATACCTATGTTGGAATTACGCGTAGTATTGCTGATAAATGGAATATAGAAACTGGCTTGAAATATAATAGGCTGTCAAGTAATATTTCATTTTATGAAGAAAAAGATACAATTATTCAATTAAGTTATGTTTCTAAAAAGAGAATTAATTCCTTGACTGGAGAATTGATTGACGAGCTCTCAAGTACCAGAAGTGTAACTGCATTGAAATGGACAAGAATAAAATACTCTAATTCATTACATATTGTATCTGTACCGCTATTAATCAATAGAGAAATTCCAGTAGCTACAAAATTGAACGCTACAATCGGACTTGGATTGGAGTATGGCCTTGTCCTTGGTGGATCAGGAAAATGGTTGTCTAATAATTCTGACATCGATGATCAACAAAACATGATATTAGTCATGAATAGCCAACAAATGAAGAGACATGTTTTTAGTACGACTTCCTCGATTGGATTACAGTATTTAATTAAAAACAATATCGATTTAAATTTGAATATGCAATACTCAAATTCTATCTCTAATATCAGTGCTAATGATCGACTTAATTTAAAGCCAAAGTCTGTGTTTGCATCCATCGGTATATCGTATCACTTGTAATCTCAATCCCTTTACGATAAGGTGTGCTACATATTTATAAATCAGAGAAAACATTTTTATGATAAAAAATGAATACTTACCGCTATTCTAATCTTGCCATGTTTGATCTCCTATTTTCTCAGAAATTACCAGATGAGAAAACAGTCAGATAATGGGACTCGTCTTAAACTTGGCTCTAATGATAGCAAAGGTATTTACAGCAAATCGATTTTGCCTGTCATTAAATTTAATTTTCCGTTTAAAAACCGATTAAGCTTACACGCGAAGATTTTGAGCCTTATTAATTGACATAAGAAATTCGACTTTCGCGGCCAGTACTCGTAAAGGCCCTCAATTGAATTGATCGATTCCCAACACCTATTGGCTCGGAATACAAATTAGATTTTATCGTTGGATCAGTTCCATCAGTTGTGTATCGAATCTCTAATCCAGGAAATAGAGTATTTGCGAAGAGCATACCTTCTTCCACTTTAGCGCCAGGCAAAGGAATTCTATAAGGTATTCCATCACCTTTCCAATGATCTAATTTGGGTAATTCTATGCGACCAACTAAGTTGACAAATGCAGTCCAATCACTTTCTTGTTTTTTGAGTATTTCTGTTGCAGATGCCGATTCCCATTCTCTTGGAGCGGCCCAAGCGCGTTCAGCAAGGCTTAAAAACTTAGGCATCATCATATAGTAGAGGATGTCTTTGCTTCGAATTGTTTCGCTCCAAATTTGGCCTTGGATGCCTAGAATATTTTTTTTCCCTTTTTCGGTTAGTGCCGTTTTGCCTTTTACGAATGATCCAATATCATTGACTCGCGCAGTCTTATATAAATCGAAAGGGACCAAATCAAAAATGCCTTTTGTATCAGTATATCCAGACCAACTCAAACCAAATTCGTCTGGATCTTTATTGTAGGCCATATCAAGATACAACTGAGCAGAATTACTAATCACGATTGGATAGCCCATATTCGCCAGCTTGTAACCCATCTCTTCACGACCGCCGCCCCAGATTGCATTCCATACATATGCTTGCACATTATCATCGACAAATTCTGGATTTATTTCAGTGGTGTTATGTCCATCTTTTCCATGGCGCAATAAAATTTCTTCCCATCCCGCAGAGATCAGATTGTGTTTTCCAAGAATATCTTTAAGTCTTTTTATCGTGTATGCAGTCAGGTCGTCCGCACTTTTGACCTCATCAGATTGTGCGATAAATTCTTTGCAAGCCGCAGATTTTTGCCATGCTCCGTATGGTACTTCATCTCCACCAGTGTGGAATGTCGTAAATGGAGCATCAGCCACTTTGTACATCGAAACCAATTCATTTACTATTTTTTCAATAAATCTAAAAGATGATTCCTGACAAACGCACATCGTATTATCGTCGTAACCTTGTGCAGAACTATATTCAGATTCATCGTCAAAATCATGAATCAAATATTGTCTTGCAGCTACTTCGTCACCACGCTCACCTTGGCTCATATAATATTCGTATCTGGCGGACATTGCCTTTATCGCTGCGCGCATATGTCCAGGCATATCGATTTCTGGGATGACTTCTATATGTCGATCATTCGCATATTTTAAGATCTCAATAAAATCTTCTTTGGTATAGTATCCTGAACCATAAGAATCATCCTCATTCGGTCCTGACGCATAAAATGGGAGTATTCTTTCACTCTCATCCAATGTATGGCCTCTCTTCGCACCTACAGTAGTTAACTCTGGAAGGCCATCTATTTCTAATCTCCAGCCTTCATCATCTGTTAGGTGAAAATGGAATTTATTTAATTTATAAATAGCCATTATATCCAAGATGTCCATGACTGTTTCTTTACTATGGAAATTTCGGGATACATCTAGCATTAAACCTCTGTAATCGAATCTTGGTGAGTCAGCTATTTTTGCATTCTTGATCGATAATCTATTTGAAGGGTTTTTGATATTATTAATTGATACCAATTGACGTAAAGTTTGGATTCCATAAAATAATCCAGCTTTGTGGGTAGCTAATATAGATATACCGCTGCTTGTTACTTCGAATCTATACGCTTCTTTTGCCATAAAGTTGTCTGGCATTTTGATTAAGAAAATACCATCATTTTGACCGGCACTTGAGCTTTGATTTTGATTAATGGTACCTGTAAATACTTCCTTTAGATAACTTGCTAATTGGCTTGATTCATTTTCAAAAGCCTTATCATATACAATATTAACACGTCCATTGTAGTGTAAAAAACTTCCATTGTGCATGAAGGATTCTGGCCTTGGCAAGACGTTCACCAAATTGAATTCGGGGAGATACCCTATGGATTCATTTTGAGCATAAAGATCTTCCGCAGATGGCGCACCCAAAGATTGTCTAATCTCCTTTGAAAATGGAGTGTATTCTATTTTGGTGATTGGAGAAGTCGTTCGATCTTCATACGACATATACATTCCTGCAGGTAGAAAACTTTGTCGCAAGATTGGATACTTCGTTACAAATTCGAAAACCAAAGAATCTCCAGATGACAATATTTTGAAATCTGGACCTGGCTTTAATCGTTGGACATCCCCTTTTACATTTTCAATCAAAACTGTAGATGGAATAGTAGATTGATCTGGAGTCATCGCAATTTGATTAAAATATAGCTGCCATCCAGTGGATTCTAAGTCTTGTATACCTTCATTTTTAATGATCCATTCTAACACCGAAGTATTCGTTGATAAATCAGTAGACTTCACCGTGTGCTTTATCGAAATGTCGTGCTTTAAATTTTGAATTGGCCTACTACTTTCTGGACCACAAGAAAAGAGGGCAATGATAAAACCAAATAACATTATGTGTTTCATGTGAGATAAATATCGAGCCAATAGTGAAAGGGATTTGAATGATAAACAAAATGAACAGCAATATATTCCTAAATCACTTCATAACATTGTTTTTGATTCTAAAAATCAACTATATCAAATGTAGCTTTAAATTTTAACTGCGATTGGTATTACTTATTGTCTCTAAGCTAAGTTGTCAAGAGCGTAATGGCTTCACGTAGTATTTCAGCATTCTCATCATTTATGATAATCACACTTTCGTGAAATGTGAGCTCGTCTTGATACAAGGCGAGTGAGCCAATGATTTGTGCCTCTAATGCTTGTAAACTATGTAGTAATGAGTTCATAGCTTTTTCTCCTCTTGGTTCTTTGGGTGTCAATGTAATTGCCAATACACGTTTATGATACAATTGACCATTTGACTTTAGCCACTCCAAAGCATTTTTTAAGACAGCAGGTATATTATGCAGGTATTCTGGTGTAGAAATGATAATTGCATCTGAGTCAGCACATTGAGATCTAAATTCACTAACAATTACAGGAATGGGATTGATATCAGCATCTACAGAATATAAGGGTAGATCTATCAAGGAAATACTTTGCACAAATGTATGACTAGAAAATAAGCTTGCCATTGCTTCCAATAAATTTCGATTAGAAGACTTTTTTGACGACGATCCGGAAATGCATAAAATGTTCAAAGGCTAATGATTAACGCTATGTATTTATCCTTCTGTGTGGTTTAACTAAACTATCCAATACTTAAACATATATATATAATTTATAACTCATATCTCCCTGTAACTAAATTCAACATTCAACATTCAACATTCAACATTCAACATTCAACACTCCCTTAACTCTCCTCTCCATTCAATCCACTTAAGAAGGCAAGCAAATCCCGAATCTCCATCTTCGACAAAATAGTTTTCACACTTGGCATACTCGACGGTAAATCCTCTCTGACTTTTATATCTGATTTTGATATGGATTTGAGATCATCTTTGCCGATTCTGATTTGAATAGATTCTTCTGTTTCATTGACAACAGCACCAACTTCAGAAGAGCCATCATTTAGATCTAAAGAGACAACACCAAATCCAGCAGCGATAGAAGCACTAGGTTCAATCAAGGATTCTAGAATTTGCTCTGGAGATAGTCTAGTGCCTAACCCGTGTAATCCAGGACCTGCATCACCGCCCCATTCATAAATGGAATGACATCTCACACACTGAGCAGCTTCGTGACGGTAGAAGATATTTTGGCCTTTGTCCTCATTTCCACCATATAATGTTTCTCTATACATAACAATTGGATCATCTGCTGATTTTGTAGATTCATAAGTGCTAACTAATGAGATTAGATCTTCGTTGTCTTGCGCACGTATTGATTCCAAAATGTCTAGATGGATCCCTTGTTCTATGGAGTTGTTTTTGAGACCATTAAATAATTCTGATAACAATGCTGTGGATTTCGCACCAGAATATTTTGACAAAGATCCAATTACTGCCTGTTTTTCAACGATTGATCCAGTATTCAAAATTGATTGAAATAGATCAACTGCATTTTCTTCAGGGAGGTCTGATTCAGGAATCAGAGATAATGCTTTCGATCTCACCTTATTTGATTGATCTGACAATCCAAGTGCCATTGCATCTTTAAGATTTTCATAATTCATATCAGTCAATGCCTGAAGTGCCTCTGTGCGAACTGCTGACTTTTTGTGATTTTTTAATATATTAAATAGGGTAGTGCCTTCAGCAGTCAAACCCATTTGACCAGCTATCTTAATCCCAGCAATAACGACATCTGATTTTGAATCATTTAGGTAGCTTTTGATCTTCGATGCAATCGCTTTTTTGACTGGTGCTTTATCACGTTTTACAATACCTCTATATCGACCATCGACTCGATCATGCACTGAAGGCTCCGCCCAATGAGCTAGCGCTGCCAATGTCTCTGACCTCATTTCGGCTGGTGCAGAAGGACGTTCTGCATATGCAATGAGACGTTCTAAGCAAGCTTGGCTGCCGACACGGACATTCGCATTTATCGCACGTCTGATTAAGGCTTCATTGTTAAATCTCACATCGTCAAGAGTAGCGGCAAGATCGGAGAGGGATTCTTCAATAGACCAATCGTCATTGATGGCTCTGGCAGCTTCAGTCACAATATACTCATCTGGGTCATTTAAAAAATCAGAAACAGCAGGTGATTGCATTCTTCGCAATGCGACAACTGCTGCAATTCTCAGAGCCTGCGAAGGATGTTTTGATAGAGCTTGAATCGCTTCTGCATTTCCGATTCTTCCGAGCGCTAAAGATCCTGCATGTCTGAGATAAACGTCTTTGTCGTCGTTGTCAATTAACATTTGAATAATGGCATCTATTCCAGTTGCATCAGCTGTCCGACCTAATGCTTCTGTAGCAAAAAACTGAATTCGAGGATTTTTATGTAGTACAAGTTCTACGAGTTTATTTGATGCATTTTTATATTTAAAATCTCCTAGTTGTTTGATCGCTTGTGCGATGATTTCTTCATCAGCATCATCTAGGAATGGAATGAAATCTGCACCTAGCGTATTGTCTCTTCGAGCGAATTGTCCCATGCCCCACAGGCCATGAATCCGCGACAATTGGTTTGCTGAAGAAGTCGCAGTCTCTTTTAATTGTTGGTATCCTTTATCAGATGATTTTGCTAATTGAAATTGAGCTTTCTGTCTGATGCGCATATCTTGATGAGACATATGTGTCGCAAGCTCCTCAGTGCTTAATGTGCTAAAGTCAGATTGAATCAAAGATTTAGTTTCTTGTCTTAGTGCTTTATTTTCTTGATCGATTTGATCTAATTTCCAGAGCCGACCCAAGTGTTTAGTGCCCCAGCCATCTATCCAATCTCCCAAATATAAAGCCCCATCGGGACCAAAATCTAACCCCGTGGGTAATAATCCTTTCACGACTTCTGTTGTCTGATCTAATGCGAAACCAGCACCATCAGGTTTTAAGGTGAAAGCATGAACTGGAGAATTCGCTGGTGTTCCTCTAAATTCTGCAATGAAAAAGTGATCTTTCCATTTGTCACCAAGAGCTGTACCAGGATTGTAAACCATTCCCGTCGGTCCATTGACATAATTGACAATAGGAGGAATGATGTAAGCTGCTTGACCATCCCATCGCGGAACTGACATCTTCTCATCCATCCATACTTTATAATCGTTGTTTTTCGGATCTGTATATTTTCCAAATTGCCAGTTGATTCGCCATCCGCTATCGTGACCATTCACGATATATACAAGTCGTTCTCGTTCGCCTTTATGGTCTCCATCATTATCCTCTGAGATGAGATTCCCATATTTATCAAAAACAAACTCATGAGTGTTTCGATGTCCTGCCGAAAAGACTTCAAAGTTTGATCCATCAGTTTCGCATCGCACGATTACGCCTTGATTAGGATATTTCCATTGCTTACCATCTTTGTCTGTTACATTCATACCGATATCACCGATGCCCCACCAGATTCTACCATCTGGTCCAACGGTAACACCTGACATACCATGTGCACCGAAGCCAATATGAACAGCAAATCCGTGGGCTAGACTTTCTACATCGTCCGCAATGCCATCACCATCTACATCTCGTGTTTTCCACAAGTCTGGACCGACAGCAACGTAGACATCATTATCAAAAAACTCGACACCATTGGCTAAATCTGATATCTCCTCATGAAAATCTTGAATGTATAATTGAGCAGCATCAGCCACACCATCATTATTGGAATCAGTGACTCTCCATACTTCTTCTTTTTCGACAGTTAAGTCTTTCCAATTGAGGATACCATCACCGTTAAGATCTTCTAGGAATTTCTTTGATTGCTCACTGTCGTCTGTAAAGGTCTTTCGTATGAAGGCTCTTCGATCTTCTACATGTTCCCATGAGATTGACTCCGTCATCCAGTCGCGATGTCCGCGTATGTCGAACTCAGAATGCTCGAGTCTATTCCCTTGAGTATAATAAATATCTCCTGATGGACTCATACTTATGGCAATGGGATCTGAGACCAGTGAGTCAGATGCCCATAGACTCAATTCGAGACCATCTGCTAACTCTACATTGACCTCATCTCGTATTTCTTCAGCTAATGAAATTGCTTTTTCTGGCACTAATGCGAGAATTTTATTTGGATATTCTTTGCTTATTTGTCCTTCTGTTTCACAAGATTGTATAAGTAGAGCCCCGGCAAATAAGATGCCCACCAAACAAATGATCATTAGCTTTTTCATGTATGAAGATTTTACGATAACTAAGTTAGTAAATTGTTTTGTAGTATGACTTTAGTCCATAGTCAATAGTTTAATAGATCATAGAAATAGACAGATTGGTGTCATTCTGAACCCGTTTCAGAATCTCAACCTATAATGATTATCATCCATCATCCATCATCCATTTCCATATAAAACCCATTCTTCAAGAAAATAATACACTTCTTTTTAAACTTGCACATAACAAACTACATTTATATGATATGAGTTCTGCACAGCTACAAGTGGTATTGATTTTCTTTCTGCCATTGATGATGTTTTTTGTTGTTAAGATGATTCCTGTTAAAGATGTGATCAAAAAGCGAAAGATTAATGCCTTTATGAGGTTTGCAGTATTGTTTACCTACGCACCTATATTATTTATCTTATTGGGATTAATATCAACAGGATTTGATACGATGGCTGTATTAAATGGGGAGACGGTTTATACCATTATGATGAGTATTACAATCATGTTTGGAATCATCATGTTTCTGGGTGCTGCAATTGCAAAGGGTGTTTATTTTTTACTGAATTGAATAGATAAGCCTCAGCTTTTTATCTCATCTTTTTTACAGATGCCGCTCAGCATGATAAGATGATCTCACTAAAGGGCCACTCTCGACATAAGCCAATCCTTTCTCCAAACCAACTTGCTTATACATCGCAAATGTATCTGGATGGACGAATTTCTCAACGGCTAAGTGCATTTTTGTCGGTTGTAGATACTGGCCAATTGTCAATACATCACAATCATTCTCCACTAAATCATCCATGATTTTGAAGACTTGGTCATCCGTTTCTCCGACACCGACCATGATGCCTGACTTAGTCCTATGACCAGCAGCTTTGGTTCGTTTGATCTGTTCTAAGCTTCGATTATACTTTGCTTGGGGTCTTACTTTTCTGTAAAGAGCCTCCACTGTTTCCATATTATGTGAGACGACTTCTTGGCCACCTGAAATCATTCTATCTAATGCTTCCCAATTGGCTTTAACATCTGGGATTAAGGTTTCAATTGTGGTTTGTGGACTGAGTGCTTTAGTTTGAGCGACGGTTTGGTACCAGATTTCAGCGCCTCTATCTTTTAGTTCGTCTCTATTGACTGAAGTGATGACTGCATGTTTGACTTGCATCAGGTGAATCGCTTCAGCGACTCTTGAAGGCTCATCTTCATCATATTCTGGTGGTCGACCAGTTTTGACAGCGCAGAAAGAACAACTTCTTGTACAAACATTGCCTAAAATCATAAATGTGGCGGTGCCTGCTCCCCAGCATTCACCCATATTTGGACAATTTCCGCTTTGACAAATGGTGTTTAGTTTGTATTTGTCTACGAGGTTTCGGACGCGCTTATAATCTTCTCCGATTGGCAGTTTTACGCGTAACCAATCAGGTTTGCGCGTTCTCTTTTCAGGTGATGGATTAGATGATACTACAGGTAATTCAATCAATCTTGGACTTTTTATTGATGCAAAAATAATGATAAAAGTTGGACAAAGTGAATTGTTATGAGCTTAGCGTCTTTTCCCAAATTGGGCAAATATATACAAGTTGATATATGCATACTTATTTTTAATGTCATCGCGCTCTACTAGAATGGGTAATCTTCTTGGAAAAGCATCGACTTGTAAGCCAACTTCAATAGCCTTTACTGATTTATCAAAGGCTCCAAATGCAAAATGAGCTCCTGCTTTAGCATGGAGTCCTACGGTTGGTCTTATGTTCCAGAATCCTTCGAAGAATCCCGCTCCTCCGAATATTTGATTATAGTCTAAGAACAGATCTTTATTTTCATCTGTCAACCTCTCTGTCAATAATACATCTTCTGGTCCTGTAAATTCTGGATTCACCACTCTGACGTAGTAAGGTTTCTTCATCACCAAACTTAAACCATAGTTATAGTTTATGCCAACAGCTAGTCCTTTCCGTTTTGCTTTCTCTGTAAGGTATTGCTTTTTCCCACGAGCAAACTTGAACATGTAAATACTGTTTTGTTTGCCATAAATAAATGATGAAGATAGACCTATGCCACTCAGATTTACATTTTTATTTTGACGTCTTTCTCTGAAATCTTTGAGGGTCCCAAATTCTATGGTGAAATAATCTGTTTTATAGTAGGATTCTATCTCTCCAAAGCTGACAGCAAAGCCAATACCATTGTTATAAAACTTAAGATCAAAGGTTCTTTCAAAGTCATACAGGACTCCTTTATTATTAAATTCGATTTGCTTGGGTTGGAATACGACTTGAGTCATTGCCCATTGAGAGCAAGACAAAAGGAACGTGACTATGAAAACATATCTTCTCATTCATGCTAAAGTTATAAGTATTAAATAATTCATTTGATAAAAGGTTAGCAAAAGAGTCAGAAATTTTCAATTTTACTTCGTGATTACGCTGATTTGTCATCAAAATTCCATTCGACTGCAATATGTGGTAGATTATTTGACCCATAGATTGGGAATAACCATCAGTGTTCAATTGTATAAAAGTGGTTATAAACGAGCAAATGATCCTGTCATTAACTACACAGATCAGCCTATTCCAAATTGCTTTTCGATTTATAATGAGGGCTTTTTATTCGAAAAAGATCTGAGAGAAAAGAATCAGTTACCTCACGTTAAGACGACTGATACTCTAGTCCAATTGTTTCCTGCCAATACAGATGAGTATAGCATCAATTTTGATATGTTTTCAGCTATCTTTTTCTGCCTTAGTCGGTATGAAGAATATTTGCCTTTTAGTACGGATGAACATGGTAGATTTACCGGTCAACAAAGTCATGCATTTAAACATCATTATTTGAAAGTGCCGGTTGTAGACTTTTGGATAAACTATTTTATCACTTTCCTAAATGAGCACACTAATCTTGATCTGAAAAAGACAACAAGGTTTCACATTAAACCAACGATTGATGTAGATTCAGCTTGGGCATATCAAAACAAAAGTCAGTCTCATAGATTGGTATCAATCGTTAAAAATCTGATCAACTTAGATTGGGATATAATCAAGGATAAGAGAGAGGTGCTGAAAGGCAAAATAGATCCTTATGATACTTTTGAATATTTAAAGAATTCACTTAATGATAAAAATCCAATCTATTTCTTTTTGATGAATGTTAAGAGGCCATACGATACTGCTTATTATGTTGAGTTAGATGCTTTTCATTTACTACTTAAATCGATTGATGACAATAGTGAAATCGGAATTCACCCATCATATGAGAGTTATGATAATCCTTCGAAGATTAAAATTGAAAAAGATAAACTTGAGAAAATAACCGAGAGACAGATCGTTAAAAGCAGACAACACTTTTTAAGATTGAATTTTCCAGAGACCTATAATCAATTGATTTTGAATGGAATTCTAGAAGACTATTCTATGGGCTATGCTGATCAAATAGGATTTCGTGCAGGTACTTCATTACCATTTAGATTTTACAATGTAGATAAAGAAGAGGTCACAGATCTAATGGTTCAGCCTTTTTGCATCATGGATGTTACGCTCAAACAATATCATGACTATTCTATTGAAGAGGCAATGATAGAAGTCAAAACCATGAAAAATACGATAAAGGAATCAAATGGATGTCTCAGTTTTATTTGGCATAACAGTTCATTTGCAGAATTTGAAGGATGGGCAGGATGGGACAAAGTGTTCCAAGAAATTATAAAAGACTAGACAGGTTATGAAAACCTGTCTAGTCTAAGTAGATTTGTTTCATGAGCTTATCACCAAGTATATTAATCGCAGTCATCCTAGGGTATTTTTTAGTCCTTATGGGCGTTTCCTATTTGACTGGAAAAGATGGAGATAATCAAAGTTTCTTTACAGCAAATCGAAAATCACCTTGGTATTTAGTCGCCATAGGAATGGTTGGTGCTTCTTTGTCTGGAGCCACATTTATCTCTATTCCCGGCGTCGTTGGTGCTGGAGGATTGAATATGTCATTCTCGTATATGCAAGTTGTATTCGGATATTTACTCGGATATTTTGTGATTGCGACCGTTCTTATGCCTATTTATTATAGACTGAATTTGACTTCCATTTATGAATATTTAGAAGATCGGTTTGGTAGAGTGAGTTATAAGACTGGTGCTTTTTATTTTATATTGTCAAGGATAATCGGAGCATCTTTTAGATTGTTTTTGGTAGCAATTGTCCTGCAGAAATTTGTGATGGATCACTTCGGTATTCCATTTGCAGTTACGGTAGCATTGGCCATTATTCTAATTTGGATATATACTTATAAAGGAGGTATCAAAACAATCGTCTGGACAGATACCTTGCAAACAGTTTGTATGCTGACAGCAGTGGTGCTGACGATTAAGGCGATTATGAATGGCATGGGTTTGGGGCTAGTGGATATATCAACCACGATTAAACAAAGTGAATATTCGCAACTATTTTTCTTTGAGGGTGGATGGAAGGATGATAATAATTTTTTCAAACAGTTTTTAAGTGGTGCACTAATCGCTATAGTCATGACTGGTTTAGATCAGGACATGATGCAAAAAAATCTGACTTGCAAAACTTTAGGAGATGCACAGAAAAATATGTTCACATTTAGTATTGTTTTAATTTTTGCAAATTTATGTTTTTTATCGCTTGGTGTACTCATGTACATTTATGCAGATTTTATTCAATTAGATATTCCGGCTAGGACAGATCAATTATACCCAATTTTGGCACTTGAACATTTATCGCCGTTTATTGGAATCGTTTTTATATTGGGATTAATTGCTGCCGCATATTCTAGTGCAGATTCGGCCTTAACATCATTGACAACTTCTTTTTGTGTTGATTTTTTAAATTTTAAGCATACTGAAAAATCAGAAGTTGAAAAGAAGAAAGTTCGTGTGATGGTTCATATTGCATTTTCCATTATTTTATTAGTAGTCATTTTGATATTTAAAGCTTTAAATAATGATGCGATTATAAATGAATTACTAACTGCAGCTGGATATACGTATGGGCCACTGCTAGGATTATTTAGTTTTGGTGTCATGACGAAGCGAATGGTAAGAGATAAATATGTTATTTGGGTATGTTTAGCTGCACCTATTATTTGTTTTATTTTAAATAAAAATTCTGCTGTATGGTTTAATGGATTTAAATTTGGATTTACGATTTTGGCATTAAATGGCTTATTGACCTTTTTGGGATTATTGGCGATTTCTTATAAAGGAGAGGACGGAAAATGATCGAATGAATGTCTACTTTCATAAATCGAGAGATACGGAGACCAATGCCGTTTAGGTAAGCAAAATCTAAGTCCTGAAAGGGCGTTGTCATTTAGCGTGGTACGAAGTGCTGGAGTAAATGATAAGTCAAAAGTCACATTCGGCGGGATTTTTTGTAAAAATCGTGACAAATGTATTTTATATGAAAAGTAAAAGAATGGAAATCGCTCTATGGAAAACATTAACTAATGGCATGGGTACGGAGACCTTCGATTCAGTTTTGCGTATTGAAAAAGTGAGCGTCGGAAATTAGATGTTGGACCGAAGCGGACATCCCATACCGAACAAAGTGAGCGTCGGGAATTAACTGTTGGATCGAAGCGGAAATCTCGCACCGAAAAAGTGAGCGTCAGGTGGAAAATATTATCTCATTGTTTATTAAGTGCCTATTGTGCTTCAAAAAAATATTAATATGATAAAATGGAAAATAAATTTAATAGAATAACAGAACAAGATTCATTATATCGCGATCTGGAAAAAATGAGTACTACTGAATTATTAGTCTCAATTAATGTAGAGGATCACAAAGTCGCACCTGCAATAAAGAATCACATTCAAGACATAGAATTATTAGTCGATGCGATTACAGAAAAAATGTCTAAGGAAGGTCGTTTGTTTTATATCGGTGCTGGTACGAGTGGTCGACTTGGTGTAGTTGATGCATCTGAATGTCCACCGACCTTCGGCGTGCCATTTGATTGGGTGATTGGCATTATGGCTGGGGGAGATGTTGCCATCAGAAAGTCTCAAGAATTTGCAGAAGACAGTCAGGAGCAAGCATGGAAAGATTTGGAAGAATGGAATGTAAATGAAAAAGATGTAGTGATTGGTATTGCGGCCTCAGGCACCACTCCTTATGTGATTACAGGATTAGCAGCTTGTCAAAAAAATGGAATTACAACAGGATGCATTACTTGTAATCCAGGATCTCCATTGACCGAAGTTTCCGATTTTCCAATAGCTGTAAATGTTGGTCCTGAATTTGTCACAGGAAGCACTCGAATGAAATCTGGAACGGCACAAAAATTAATTTTAAATATGATCTCTACTTCAGTCATGATTAAATTAGGTAGAGTGAAGGATAACAAAATGGTAGATATGCAATTGTCAAATGACAAACTAGTCGATCGTGGTACTAAGATGGTGCAAAGGAAGATTGGTGTGGATTATGATCAGGCGAAGGAGTTATTATTTAAACATGGTAGTGTCCGTGCGGCTGTAACTGCGTTTGAGAATTAATTTCATTTTAAAGTGTTATTTTATACGCTTTTGTGCGTCTTATGATATAATAGCTTGGCTGTAGACAGAATACAGTCTCTTAAATACAGAATACCAATGGAAAAACTAATATTATTTATCTTCGTCCTAAGTCTTTACAGTATTGACTTATCAGCTCAAAACAATGGAAAATCAAGTGTCGCTCAGGCTGAAGAAAATCGATCTGGTCAAATTGTATTACAAGAGGTATTTACAATGCGTAGTTGTGGTCTAAACTATACTCATGCCGCAGTAACTCTAGATCAACGTGGAGGCAGCTTTAACCCATCAAGTAGCCAACCAGCAGCTTTGACTATTAATGGTATCCCACAAAGTGCGATTATCGAACAAGCTTTCTTGTATTATAACATTGAGGGTTTTGCTGGTAATTCTGCTCCATTTGATTTTAGTTTTGAAAATTCTTTTGGTAGTGTCAATACCTTAACTTCTCTGCCTTTAGCCTTTGGGCCTTCTGCATGCTGGGACACAAATGGATCAGCAACATTCAGAAATGACGTAACATCATTGATTTCAGGAAATGGCAATTATATCATAAATAACTTTCCTGTAAGTACCTCTTTTCCAATTTCTGCAGATACCAATGGAGCTGCCTTATTTATTATTTATTCCGATCCTTCTGCTAATTATGTTGGCAACTTGTATATGAGCGACGGACACGAAGTAGCAACAAACAATACGGATATTATATCTCAAATAGGTGGATATATGGTTGGCCCAACAGTTATAAACTCGGCCGGATTTATGATTTTTGCTGATGATCAAGATTTTGTTCCAAACGGTGTCAATATTAATGGAGTGAATATTCCATTTACAGACAATGATGCTTTTGTATTTGCAGAAGGACCAATTAATTTATCGAGTGGACAAACGAGTTCTCAACATATTTTGGATCGAGGGAGTGACGATTGTATTTCTTTATCAATGACGGGTGTTTATTTTCAAGAGGCTGATGCATCGATGTGTTTGCCTGAATCTATTCCTACAATGGGTGAATGGAGTTTAATTATATTATTTATATTATTATTAATTGTAGGTATCGTGTCCTATACAGAATTCCAATTGGGAAAAAGTCAAATATAACACAGTCCTGAAGTATTTTCAATACATTAAAATGAGACCGTGATATATTTTGCTTGACATCGAGAGTTATAAGGTTTTTTAGTTCACCGCCCCAATTCCATGATCCCATAATAACTGGTTAATTGCTGGAATCTTATTTTTTTCAAGATCAACACCAATAGATTTTAACCTTTCCCATTCTGCATCTAATTCGATTTTTCGATTTTTTGTTGCTTCATTAATTCTCGGGATCGCACTTTCTGCAGAATTAATTAGAAATAAATAATTCGCTGTAAATTTATTAGGGAAATTTTCAACATCATCATAGGCTTGAGATTTTCGCTGTACCATGTCTTCGTCCCAAGATTTTAATGCGGTAGCTAACTCATCTACTTGAGATTGAATTAATGATTTCTTTTTAGTGTCAGTCATGTTTTCTATGACTGTATAAAGCTGCTGCCTTTTATTATTTAGTCTATTCGTCATGTCATGCATCTCAGTCAATGTTGCTTCCATTTCAGACATCGTATTATGATATTCAGAATAGTTAATATCAGTAGGGTAGAGTGGATTTTGTTTGATTGTAAATTCACTTGAACTGAGTTTGGCACCTTGCTTTAATGATACGGTATAATTACCAGGACTTGCTTTATGTCCTCGATAACTTCCTTCAATGTATGCGGTAGGAATTCCAGGTATTGTTGGATATCGCATATCCCAAACAAATCGATTTAATCCTTTTTTATTTGTGATCGTAGGATTAGCTGGTGGTCCGCCCGCATAAGATTTATGTGATTTATCAGCTTCCGAATTATAGCTATTCACAAAGTCTCCATTTTCATCATGAATCATAATTGTTACATGAGAAGAGTCAACATTTTCAATATGATAATAAATCACCACGCCAGTCGCAGGATTAACACCTCTCGTTGGATGAGTCCCATCGAATTCTTTTGACGTTCTATCTAATTCGCTATAGCCATTAACTTGGTACGTGTCTTCAGGCTGGAACATATGAAATGAATGTTCAGACTCGATACCTTGACGAAGCAGTCCCAAGTCATCAAGTATCCAAAACGATCGTCCAGAAGTCGCAATGATTAAATCATCATGTCGAACCATCAGATCCAAAATAGGAGTAACAGGAAGATTTAATTGGAGTGGCTGCCAATTCTTGCCATCATCATTAGATAAAAAGATACCCGTTTCTGTACCAACAAATAGCATCCCTTTTTTATGAGTGTCTTCTCGTATCACTCTAGTGAAAGATCCATCAGGAATTCCTTTATGGATTTCAGTCCAAGTCTTTCCATAATTACTTGTTTTATAAAGTCCAGGTCTCTTATCATCAAACTTATATCGAGTAGCTGCCATGTACGCGGTCGCAGGATCGTGAGGAGACACATCTATCGCATTAATCAAACATTCAGGTAAGCCTTTTGGCGTCACATTAGTCCAAGTGTCGCCACCATCTTTAGTGACATGTACGAATCCATCATCACTCCCTGTCCAGATGACTCCTTTTTCATGAGGAGATTCTATGACATAACTGAGCGTTCCATAATTTTCTGCACCAACTGCCTCGTTAGTGTATGGACCACCGCCATTGCCTTGTTTGTCATCTTGATTTCTAGTCAAGTCTTTTGAAATCTCCTCCCACGATTGACCTTTGTCACGAGTTCTGAGCAAATATTGAGCACCATGATAGTATGTATCTTTTTCATGTTGTGACCAAATGATTGGGGCATTCCAATTGTATAAATATTTCATTTCCCGAGCTTCCATGCCTAGATATTGAATCGGACTAGACATGATTTTTGTTCCTGCACCTGATTTTGTATCGAGTAATTCTATGGTTCCCAAATAAGAGCCACCCATCACATATCTAGGATCATCTGGATCAAAAGCTAAAAACGCACTTTCGCCGCCAGCAGAGTTAGCCCAACTCTTTGAGGTAATTCCTCCGCTTCCCAATTCCCGACTTGCAATCATCAGTGAAGGATAGTCTTGTTGCCCTCCATAGATATTATATGGAAATTGATTATCTACGTTTATTCGATAAAATTGACCGATGGGCATATTCGATTGAGTGGACCAAGTCATTGCATTATTAAAACTAATCGCGGCACCACCATCATTGGCAATCACCATATTTTTAGAATTATTGGGATTGATCCATAAGTCATGATAGTCACCATGCGTGCCTGTGATTCTTTCCCATGTCTTACCACCATCTATTGATCGTAAAGCAGGAGCACTCAAGACATACACTGTATTTTCATCATTTGGATCTGGAAATACTTCGATATAATACCATGCTCTTTGTGTCAGTCTGTTATCAGTACTGACCTTGGTCCAAGAAGCACCACCATTGTGTGACACAAATAGTCCACTTTTATCTTTATTGGTATCACTTTCTACTAAGGCATAAACCTTATCAGGATTTGCTCTCGACACTGCTATAGCCATTTTACCTTTTTCTTTAGGTAAGCCTTTGTGAATTTTATTCCAGCTTTCTCCACCATCAATTGATTTATATAATCCACTTCCTTCTCCA
>Ga0209828_1001293_pt1 | contig 22880 bp, 19 predicted proteins | sample MaitaG_FD_187429 | JGI IMG/M metagenome (GOLD analysis project Ga0209828, IMG submission 187429) | Marine algal microbial communities from Maine, USA - Maine_Asex2 metaG (SPAdes) (version 2) | ecosystem: Host-associated > Algae > Red algae > Unclassified | place: Maine, USA | collected 2015-01-05
TCAATTAATTGGGTTCCTTCTATAGCAGCTCTGTAATAGATTTAAAATACGCACTGAACTTTATAACAGATTATGTTCTTAGATAAAAAGATCAGTCAAATTTGACTGGTCTTTTTTTGTAAACTTAATTCTATTAAAGTTCTACTTCGTCAAGAATTTTTACAAATTGTTTTCGATATTCAAATGGACCTTTAGTTGTAATATCTTTAAACACACGATTAAAATGAGAAATATTATTGAACCCACTGCTGAAACAAATTTCAGAAATACTTATCTGTTTTTCTGTAAGCAACTTACATGCATGTACGATTCGAATTTCATTTACAAACCGAGTAAACTTTTTTCCTGAAATACGTTTAAAGTATCTACAAAACGAAGGCACTGTCATATTTGCTAACGTGGCAATTTCATCCAGAGGAATCGCTCTTTGAAAATTCTCCTGCACATAATTATAAATGATATTGATCCGATTATTATCACTAATCTCTACCTCAAAAGAGTACCCATCTGCGTTAAGAACAAGATATTCATCAGTCCACGCCATATCCTGTAAAATACATAAAAGCTCAATCAGCTTAGCAAAATTATCTAGCTTGGGCATTTTATCAATCCTAGCACCAATAGCTTGTTTTGCCTCCCCTACAAAAGCAATACCTGACTTTGCGCGGTGTAATAATTGCTGGATATCTTTCATCTCGTCTAAACTAAAAAAGCATCCACCTAAACAATCATAATTAAATTGAATAACAGTTTCTGACTCATTACCAGTATGTGAATCTGTCATAGCTGCATGGGGAAGCATTGACCCAATAAGTACTAGATCTCCAGAATGGTAGTAAGACAGGTGACTTCCAATATGGCGCTTTCCATTTCCGCCTTTTACATAGACCATTTGTATCTCTGGATGAAAGTGCCAAAAAGTGGGCATTTCATTTCTTGAAGCATCATTATACTGTTTAACGGAAAAGGAACTACCGAATGCCGTACCAACCTTTTCCAACCGTGGCTTTCTAGAATTCTGCATTTTAAATGACATTATTAATTTAAACGAAATGTAGGACTTAACTATTTTGCATACTCATGCCATTTTTGCCAATTATGATACAAATTTACCCCTAATGCCATATTAATATACCTAGTAAAGGCAATTACATATTAAATATGTCAAGTCGCTTCTTTCTCGATTGATCAGTTGTGATGTTCAAGATTCAACAATCATCATTAGTTTTACTGATAACGGGATAGGCATAGAACAACAATATTTAGAACAAATATTCATAATGTTTACGCGACTGCATGCATCTAATGAATATTCTGGAACTGGTCTTGGTTTAGCGATTTGCAAGAAAATAGTCGAAAAGCATGGTGGGAGTATTTCTGTTCAATCGATTCCAGATGAATTTACAAGCTTTAGAATCTGCTTTCCTCAAGCTATTATATATCAAAAATTTACAAAAAATAAAAACATCCTCGATTTCTCAATCACTTGACATAACATAGCTAAGTGTGATATGGATATATATTAGCTACATATAGAACTATATAAAAGCTAATCTATTTAATCTTATCTCCTTTTGATACACAATTAACATGCATGCTTGAGCTCTTTATATTTAAGGTAACATATAATAGAAAAAGGGTAATCTGATAGTAGCTTCCTGCTTGTTTCAATGTCACCTTTATGTAGAATTTAGTTAAATATTATCTAATTAAAAATTATTGTATTATGAGATACACAAACAAATTTCTGGTCACTACAAGTATTTTATGCTTAGTAAGCGTAATGTCTATGGCAAAAGAGACATCTGTTTTCTCTGTTAAAAATGCGGGGACAAACGGTATTTCATTACAACTTACAAATGTAATAGAAACTCAAATCCAAGTAAGCATTAAAGATTTAAATGGCGTCACTTTATATGATGATACATTATCAAAACATAAAATAAATCATCGCAAATACGACCTACGAAATCTTCCTATAGGAAGCTATTCAGTAATTGTCACTTATGACAAAATGATGAAAATTCAGAAAATTAAAAAACAGCACAATAGTATTAAAATTGAAAAAGATACTGTCCAAACAATATTTAAACCTACATATAAAGAACACTCAGATTACCTCGACCTTAACATACTAAGCTTGTCTAAACAAAATATCTATTTGAAAATAGAAGATGATGAAGGACGTATTATTTATACCAATCAAAATCAAATCAACGGATCATATCAAAAACGATTTAATTTATCTCAACTACCGGAAGGCTCTTACATCTTTACGGTTGAATTTATAAAAGATAATATTAATAAGGAGTTTACAAAATCAATTAATTGGGTTCCTTCTATAGCAGCTCTGTAATAAACTTAAAATACGCACTGAACTTTATAACAGATTATGTTCTTAGATAAAAAGATCGGTCAAATCTAAAGAAGAGGCATCCTCCTCATACAATGTTTTACAAGGCCTAAAAGCTATGAATCAAAAATTACATTGCACCAAATTAACCTACTGAATTGTTCTAGAATCCCTATTTTTCGGTATAAAAATCATGGAAAATCAGGATGTTGCTCAGTACATATCCAGTTTAACTTTGCAGCAACATATTTATAAAACATAAAATAATATTTAATGAAAAACTTCCTCCTTTTTTGCTGCTGCTGTATGTCCTTATCAAATATCACGGCACAGTACAATTTTAATATGCCAGTTTCAAATACAATTCTCATTGAAGAAAGTGAAAAATCAGTTGCATATACAAAACTCACAGCAGAGAATTGTTCGACAGAAATTGGGTACGGATTATCTGACTGTGGATTTGAAGAGTTAACCACATTTATGTCCAAGATAAATTATCCTCAACTCGCTTACGAATTAAACATTGAAGATAATTGTGCAATCACTTTTACTGGAACTAAGGAAGGTAAGACCGAAAATATAATTGCCTCTGATTGTTTAACAATATTTCAAAAACCAATACAAGCCCATTTGTCTGATATGACTTGGCAGCCAGTGTATAAAAACGGTAAAGCTATAGACTTTACAATCACATTTAAGACTGTATTTAAGACAGAGTTATAATTATGAATATAGAGTTGGGGTACCAATACTTTGGTATCCCAATTTAGATATCATTTATTCAATACCATATAATGCTTTTCCTAAGTCTGTATACTTATCACCTTCTATCCAGAACGGAGCTTTTTCTGCATTAGCAATCAAGCGCGCAGATAAAACATAAGACTGAAAAAACTTCAATAAATAATCGTAGTCTAGACTGTCTGCATGATCCCCTGCTTGATGATAGTACTTTTGTATCTCTTCATCAAATGAAGTAAAGCCCATACTAAATGTTGGGGCAGGTATTCCTTTAGCAGCAAAATTGACATTATCAGATCGATCAAATAATCCTTGTTCCTTTGCTGCATCTTCAATAGCAGTCAAACCAAATGCATCGCAAGCCTCTTTAAATAATGGCTCTGCTGTCGTCCGCTCTAGGCCAACTACAGAAGCTAAAGTAATATCGTTATACCCGCCATTATCACTATTAAAACAATAAACAATATCTTTCAAATCTACAGGCGAATGGTCCACGAACCATTGGCTTCCAAGTAGTCCTTTTTCTTCTGCCGTGAATAATACAAATAATGCAGATCGTTTCGTATTGTACTTGCCAATATTTTCTGCTGCGGATAAAACCGTTGTGGTTCCAACTGCATTATCTCTTGCTCCATTATAAATTGTATCTCCATGCATGTCAGCTTGTCCTATGCCTACATGATCATAATGAGCTGAATAAACAATGATCTCATTTTTTAAAACAGGATCATTTCCTTCTATAAAGCCAACAATATTATCTGATGTAAATTCTTCTCTACCTATTCCATCAATCTCAATGTGGATCGAAGCTTCACCACTCTTTAATTGCTTAAGAAATGATTCTTTTGATCCATCAATCATCAAATGAGGAATAGCAGTTTTCTCATCGTTGTCATGACCGATTACAGTTTGCTCTCTCGCTGCTAAAAAACGCTTAACAAAATTATACGGCGCCTTAGGATTATAATATAATTCTATGAGTCCTATTGCTCCCATTTCTGAGACCATTTCATTTTTCTTCTTAGAAGCATAATACCAAGATTGTGGATCTTCAGATTCTCCATTTCCTGCATTGGCAAGGACTAATTTTCCTTTGACATCAATATTCTTAAGATCTTCTTCTAAACCAAAATTGACAAATATGACTTCATCAGAATCGACCACACAATTATCAGCATCCATGATAAAATAATCATCCGGCCTGTTCAAGATTTCTCCATTGATAGAAAATTTAGCTTTCGTGGCTGGCTTTATATTTGAGAATGGTACGGCTTGTCTGTAAGTGCTCATTCCCGGTGCATGCTGGACTCCAAACATTTTTAATTGGGCTTCTAAAAAATCTGCGGCCAATTCCAAACCTGGAGACCCTGTATCTCTACCCTTCAATGCATCTAGACATAGAAAGTGAATTTGACCTTTGATCATATTCTTATCCACAGTTTCGACAGTCTTCTCTTTTTCAGTTTGGGCTGTACCAGTGAGTGTACACATGACACATAAGAAAAGAAATAGTACTTTTTTCATTTAATATTTTTCAATAATTAATTCCATTTATAAATCTATGATGAAGCCTCTATTTGTCATCACTTCTCTGGTAGCAACATGCTTTTCGACATCCTCTTTGTAAAAATAACAATCACGCATTTCCTTCTTCGAAAATAATTCTAGTTGGTCTCCATAATGTGGCGATCCTTTTTGTGTACTATTGCCATAGCTCATCAACACTTTTGCTTTGACTTTATCACCAAACTCTATGACTGCTTGCCAAGTATCTCCACCATCAATATACATACGGCCATCTTCTTGCGGACCTTCCTCAGACCAAGCAACTCTAAAAATACCGACACTTCCATCTGCCCCATTGCCTGGCAAGTTTTTGTCATTATATTTAATTCGATAAAACATACCCCATGGTAAATCTAAAGGAACTCCTCTTTGCTGAAACTGCTGCGCCACTGCACCTAGAGTTTGGACCGCGCCAGCCGGATCAGCAAGTCCATCAGGTGTTGTTAAAGGATTATCAAAATCCCACTTCTCTTTATAAATACTTTGTTTGTATGGTCCAAGGGCATGAGCCCATTGATAAAATAATGTCATCCCTTTACTATCTGCATCTGCTGTCTTATCCCACGCCATCAATACAGAATCCGCTTTCATAATAAGACTATTTTCTTGACCATGTATTTTGACAGCTTCGTGAAGATCATCCAGAACACGGTGCGCCATTTCCACATCAGTGGACATTTTATAATCAACTAATTCATCAAATGTGATACTCTCATCATTCACTAATTTCTTAGCGGCAATCTGAGGCCTAAAAGTCATCCTTACTGGTGACATATAGGGAGGATAATCATCAGGATTTAATTCTTGCGGAATCGTACTTGTCCAAGGCGGATCATTTGCATTTTGGAGCCAAGCATTTGGAGGGTTTTTGACTTTTGGTAGATCTTCATATGGATGTATATTATTCCAAATAAGTTTTGAATCTGTACCGTCCACGATACCTGACCACATATCCCAATCACCAGTTTCTCTCACTGGAACTTGTCCATTAAACATATAAAATATGTCCCCAGCTTTATCAGCATACATGATATTAAAAAATGGAATCTGCACATCCTTGAGTGATGATTCAAATTGGGTAAACGACCTTGCCTTTCCCATATCCCACCATTGCTTCATCGCGTATGCTCTATCCAGACCAGGCATTCTTACTGCAATAGCCTTTTCACCACTTTGTTTGACGACAGGACCGTGTGCAGATTGTCTAATAGGAATCTCTCGAGTTTCAATATTCCCATCTGCTGAGATCACATCTATTTTTTGAATTCTTTCTTCAAAGTATTTAACTTCTCCATCCAGCAAATATCCTCCACCACTAAGAGTCAACTCGTATAAGTCTGTATTATCGATTGTATTATTTGTGTGACTCCATCCCAAATGTTCATTAAACGCAATACCTAAAGTTGGAAAGCCAAGCAATGTCGCACCATATAAATTCATGCCAGGTGCATTAAGGTGCATTTCATAAAACATCCATTCTTCATACCACGGTAAGTGTGGATTCATCACAAGCATTGCATTTCCACTAGCGCTCCGAGAAGCGCCTACAGCATAGGTATTTGATCCCGTATGTTCCCAGCTGCTTACTGTGCCAAGATCATTTCCTGCTACAAATCTGCCATAAATCACAAATAGATAATGCCTAAGTACATCTTCTTTCTTAATGGGAAATACAAATTTGTTAGATGGCGAAATACTACCAGAGTTTGATCGCGCATAATCATTCATTCCGTCTACAAACTTTTGGATGTAAGTTTTGAATTCAAGGTTTTGCTTATCGTACCAGTCATCTGCTATCTGCGGAAAATTTAGAGTATGTACTAGAATATCATTCTCTAAATATTCTTCCCCCCAATATTTGGCAGCTTCACCCCTAGACTTACCATATAGTTTTAATATGGTATTACCATGGCTATGCATCTGTGCCCACCCAGTAGAATAAAATAAATCAGCATTGTTTTTTGCATAAATATGCGGCACTCCCCATTCGTCCCAAAGAATCTCTGTGATACGCTCGGGACTGGTTATATTTGTTTCAGCAATATTAGTGCTTGTGCCTCTGTCAGCAATTTTCTTAGAACACGAAAAGAAGCTTACAACAAAGAATAGACAAATAATTTTTTTCATATGCTATATTTGTGAGAAGGCAATTTAATTCAAATAAAACATTTCAATCCTGTCAAATGAAATATTGACATTAATTTTTATCATTATTTACTTGCCGCATGTTTTATAATCTCCCAATATCCATTGGCCAATATTCCTTTTTCGTAAAAGCCGCGATCTACCAATAGCTGATGCATTTTAGGCAAATTATAGGATGGCACAGTCATGAGCATATGGTGCTCGAGGTGGTAATTGACATGATAAGGTGCAAATAGAAGTCGCTCTAAAAAATTTGCTTTCGTCGTCCTTGTATTTCGCAATGGGTCAGTCGTATCTTCTACCATGGAATGTTCTGCCATTGCTCTGACACGCACACAAAATTGAAATGTTGTGAAATATGCAAGTATCCAGAAAAAGTAAATTCTTGGATCAAAGAATATGGCAAGAATACAAAATAAAATGAAGTTGCTAATAATAGGCCCAAACAGCCCCATCCAATTTATTCTCCTGTCTTCTTTTTTTGTTTTCTCTATAAGTCCTGCTTGTGTGTACTTTAAATATCCCGTGGACATCATGAATAAGGCAATGCTCGATTTAAACCCTGTCACTCCAAAAAGATCCCTTGAAAATTTTCGGATCATACTTTTTCTTGAGGTGGGATAGCCTCGAGTGAGTAGAAGGTCTGGATCTTCTATCGTACCAGTCGTGACGTGATGTAAGTTATGATATGGACGATACGATTGCATTTTATTAAAAAGCAAATATCCTATCCAAGTCCCTACAAAATCATTCACTTTTTTATTTGAGAAAACTGAATGGTGAGAACTATCATGCATGAAAACTGCACACGCTAACTGTTTTCCACCCAAGAAGAAAAGAGTAGGAATTATAATGAAAATAGAAGGAAAATTATAGATTAAATAGAAGCAGCCAAAAATAATAAGCCAATGAATGGTAAGTTCGAACAAGGCGATCACATTATTGTGTTGCATCAACATCTTGCGCTCTTCCATGCTGAGGTATTCGGCTGCTGAAGGTATCTGGTTCATTAGATACGTAAGGTAACAAATTGGTTTCAATCAAAAAAAATCGGGCAGTTTCAGCTTACACTGAGAGACATGGATCGAGTCTTTTCGAAACGCTAATTTACGACTATCCACAAAGCCAAATAGATTATCATGTGTAAAGCGCTTGATTAACTTATGATTTGATAGTAATACTATTATTTTCTATATTTAAGCTTCTAATATGGGATCACTACAAACATACAGTATAATAGCTGTGGTACTAGCAATTTGCTTTTCCATTTCTGTTCCCTTGATTATTGCATCCGACTTTCAAGACAACTACATTTTAGAATTTTTTGAATCGGGTGAAGAGAATCAAACAGAGCACGAAGAAAGTCAAGAGGAGCTTACAGATGACGATTTCAAAAATGACTTCATGTATAATGATGTGACCACAGATTCAACAGCTAAGAGTCAATTCATAAAATACACTCAGCTTTCAGATGTTATGTTTAGAGACCCAACATCTCCGCCTCCAGAATGTAGTTAATTAAAAATTTGGCATTCCTATAACAATCAGCATAAGTATGCTGTTACATGTTAATTGGTGCATTTTGCTGCACCTTATTATAATCATTTCTTAAACTTCAACACATTGGCAACAATCGACAATAGCAAAACACTAACAAAAGACGCTCAGACATCTATAAGTCCTGTAGATTCTTTAGATGTTTTAATAGATGGGAATAAAAGATTTCTAGATCACAAAGGTTTAGAAAGAAATTTTGCTGACCAAATATCTAAGACATCCAAAGGACAGTTTCCGCATGCTGCAATTTTAAGTTGTATTGACTCAAGAATTCCGACTGAAATCATTTTTGATCAAGGAATTGGAGATATTTTCAACGCCAGAGTAGCAGGTAATTTTATTAACGAAGACATTCTTGGTAGTTTAGAGTTTGCATGTAAAGTGGCTGGTTCAAAACTTATTTTAGTTCTTGGACATACTTCTTGTGGAGCTGTTAAGGGAGCATGTGATAATGTTGAACTTGGAAATCTAACTAGCATGCTAGCTAAGATCAAACCAGCGATAGAACAGACAGAAGTACACGATGGAGAAGATACGAGTTCAAAGAATTTGGACTATGTCAATCGGGTTTCACATCAAAATGTAGTTCATGCTATATCTGAGATTAAAAAACATAGTCCTGTGCTCAATGATATGCTAACTAATAATGAAATTGATATCAAAGGAGGCATGTATGATGTCAAGTCTGGAGAAGTTACAATTATAGTTTAAAAAAAATGGAAGCTTAAATGCTTTGACAGAATAGCTTATTCAAAATAGCTGTTTAATATGCAAATCATAGACAATTTGTGCGTGTAAGAGTATACAAATTATTGTCAATATTTATATAAAAAGAGTTTAAACTTAGCAACAATCTTAATGGATATTCAATTAGAAGAAAAAAATCAGAAGAAGGGTATGTTTACCAATATAAGAGGTGACTTTTTCGGTGGATTAACAGCAGGAATTGTTGCTTTACCTTTAGCACTTGCCTTTGGTCTGAGTTCAGGATTAGGCCCAGATGCGGGATTATATGGTGCTATATTTATTGCATTTTTTGCGGCACTATTTGGAGGAACTGACACACAAATTTCAGGACCAACAGCACCAATGACAGCTGTCAGTATGGTCATTGTCGCAGACATTGTACAGCAAAACAATGGTGATCTACAACAGGCCTTGCCTGCCATTCTTACAGTATTTTTACTGGCTGGATTCATCCTCATTGCACTTGGTTTAATTGGCGTAGGAAAGTATATAAAGTATATACCTTATCCAGTTGTATCAGGATTTATGACTGCTATTGGTGTGATCATTTTAGTCACCCAATTGTTACCCTTTTTTGGTTACTATCCTACTGAAGACGCAATCTTGGTCGATCGATTCATGCCAGAAGCCCAGGAAGTTCTACTTGAAAAAATATTAATCGAAGAAGCTGGAGAAGGGATTCTAGTCTTAGATCATTTTGAAGAAACCGTCCGTCGGGCCAAGTCGATTACTTCTGTAGATATAACATTAGAAGCTGAGACTCTTGCTTCAAAGCATGCGTCAGGTGTGATAGGCGCTGTTCGAGTAATGGGTAATGCAATCTCAAATATTAATTGGATTGAATTGATATTGGCCTTAATCACCATATTTATCATTTATGGATTTAAGCGTATAACGTCTTTGATACCTAGTGCTCTTGTCGCATTGATAGCTGTTTCAGGAGTTGCCTACTTTTTGCAAATGCAAGGTATGATCAACTACCGACCTATACCAGAAATTCCTGCTGGATTCCCAGTGTTCCGATCCGAAGTATTTACTCAATTCAATTTAGGTGCCATTAGTCCGTATATTTTTACTGCCTTTTCTCTGGCTTTGCTCGGAGCGATCGATTCGTTATTGACTTCTATCGTTGCAGATAATATGACAAAAACAAAACACAAACCGAACAAAGAACTCATAGGCCAAGGAATTGGAAATAGTATTGCTGCTTTATTCGGTGGTATTCCTGGTGCGGGAGCAACAATCAGGACAGTCGTCAATATTCAAGCAGGAGGTAAAACACGTATCTCAGGAATGATTGCTGGTGTTTTATTACTCATGATACTTTTAGTGGCAGGTCCTATCGCTTCACAGATCCCGGCAGCTGTTCTTGCAGGAATTCTGATAACCGTTGGTATTGGAGTCATGGATTATAAAGGTCTAAAGGCAATCCCTACCATGGATCGATCAGAAGTAGCCGTTATGTTTATAGTCCTAGTGCTTTCTGTTGTTTGGAATCTAGTGTATGCTGTAGGAGTTGGAATGGTTCTTTCTGCTTTAATCTTCATGAAAAAAATGTCTGATATCACGGCAAATGAATCCGAAATAAAAAAGTTAAAAGATGAAACGGAGTCTGCCAAATACTGGACAGATGAAGTCGCTTTACCAGAAAATTTTGAAGAAGAGGTCTATATCAAACACTTAAATGGTCCGCTATTCTTTGGCTTCACGAACGAATTTCAGGATCTGATTAATCAAATTCCGTCTACAGCTTCTCATGTTATTATAAGAATGGGAAGGGTTCCCTATATCGATCAATCAGGCTTGTATGCCATGGAAGATGCACTCATTGATTTGAGAAACAAGGGGATAACACCTGTTTTTGTTGGATTAACAAAGCAGCCTGCATTTTTATTACGACGGTTATTAATCATACCTGATCTCGTAGCAGAAGAACTTGTTTTTAAGGATTTTCAATCTTGTGCAGAATGGATCAAAGCAAACGTGGATGGAGGGAAATTCACGTATTCATTGTCAGATGCAGAGAAGCTTGTTTGATAATTAGACCAAGTGCACGTAGAATTGAGCCATGGCCTAGAATATATATAATCAATCTCTTCGTTGAAAATACTCGTCGTATCTAAGGATGCATCTGTGTTATTCGCCTCCACCTTAATCAAATATAAGTGTAGATTAAAGGCCAAATTCCAAGTACGTTTGGTATATGTAGTAAGCGATTCATTGTCCATAGACGATAGTTTTCAATCCAATGTCCATAGAATAGTTGTTTTTTCCAAGCGACTCGACTATAACCCTATTATTCTATATGGTTCGAAAATTTAAAGAGTGGTTTATGATTAAACATATTAGACAACCATCGAACATCGACCATCAGAGTTTTGAGCGTTCTAAAAATAGTCATTCTCCACAAGTCATTTCATTTTTTTCAAACACAGAAGATCATTTTTTCATAATCAGCTCGACATTTCATACAAAGAATATTATCTTCCTAATCTAAATCAAACTTTTTAGATACACATGAAAACGATTAAAGGGCCGGCGATTTTCTTAGCACAATTTATGGGTGATGATGCGCCTTTCCATTCGCTAGACAGCATTTGCCAATGGGTCTCTAGTCTAGGATATAAAGGTGTACAAATTCCAACTTGGGATAGCCGATGTATGGATCTTGAAAAAGCTGCTGGAAGCAAAGACTATTGCGATGAAATAAGGGGAATCGTAGAAAGTCACGGTTTAAAAATTACAGAGCTTTCGACTCACTTGCAGGGACAATTAGTCGCAGTCGCTCCAGCATATAATGAAATGTTTGATGCCTTTGCTCCTACAGAGGTCCACGGAAAACCTGCAGAAAGAACTGAATGGGCAAAACAACAGCTCCTTCATGCTGCAAAAGCAAGCCAACATTTGGGATTAACTGCACATGCGACTTTTTCAGGTGCACTGATTTGGCAAACTATGTATCCATGGCCACAAAGACCCGAAGGCTTGGTCGATGCAGCCTTTACAGAATTAGCAAAACGATGGCATCCACTCTTAGATGCATTTGATGACGCCGGTGTCGATGTTTGCTATGAGATACATCCTGGAGAAGACCTACATGATGGCATTACATTTGAAATGTTTCTTGATAAAGTAAATGATCATGAGCGAGCGAATATTCTATATGATCCAAGTCATTTTGTTTTACAAGTTTTAGATTATTTGCAATTTATAGATATCTATCACGAGCGTATCAAAATGTTTCACGTCAAAGATGCAGAGTTTAACCCGACAGGTAGAGTTGGTGCATATGGCGGATATCAAGGATGGAATGAAAGAGCTGGCAGGTTCAGATCGCTTGGTGATGGTCAAGTAGATTTTAAATCCATTTTTAGTAAATTATCACAACATGATTTTGATGGGTGGGCAGTTTTAGAATGGGAATGTTGTATTAAATCTCCAGAACAAGGAGCTATAGAAGGTGCTCCATTTATACAGAGACATATTATAGACGTGACAGAAAAGACCTTTGATGATTTCGCTGGCGGAGAAGCAGACACGGATTTATTGAATCGGATTATGGGGATATGATACTCCTGAGGTCGTAAATGTTGAGTGTTGAATGATGAATTTTGAATTGTACTAGAAAAAAAGTTGCTTAATAAATAGAAAGTAAATGTCCCCTTTGGAGGAGATTGAAGGGTGAATTGTTTAAAGCTGAATCAAAATCATGCTTAATTAATGAATCAAATTTATCTTATTTCGATCTGCTGTTTATTCTTCTTTGCCTGTTCAACACAACAAGTGCTTAATCAACAGGTCGAAGAAATTGAAGCATCCGGATATGATGCGGTATTGGCTCAAAAGTAGGTGCTGATGATTAGGGAATGAAAAATATGTGATCGCCTTATTAAAGAGAGGTCCAAAATGCGATCAACCAGAAGAGGAAAGCGATAGATTGCAAAGAGCCCATATGGAAAATATGACTAAACTGGCAGAAGCTGTTACAGTGGTATTAGCTGGGCCATTTTTAGATGATGGAGATCTAAGAGGTATTTATATATTTGACGTCGAGACAATTGAAGAAGCCGAAGCTTTGACGAAAACGGATCCGACAATCCAAGCTGGAAGTTTGATGATGGAGTTGCATCCGTGATACGGTTCGGCAGCGACAAGTTTAGTTGGAGAGTGGCACTCAAAAATTCAAAAAATAGAAAATTAATATTATGCAAATAATAGAATCGCCCAAAGTTTATGATGCGGTCATCGTGGGATCTGGAGCAGGAGGAGGAATGACAAGCAAAGTCCTGAGTGATGCTGGTTTGAATGTCGCAGTGATAGAAGCAGGTCCATTCTTTGATCCAAAAGACCTGGACACCATGACACAGATGAAATGGCCATGGGAATCTCCACGAAGAGGAAAGGCAACGGAAAGTCGACACTTTGGCGATTTTGATATGGCTTATGGTGGCTGGGCATTACCAGGTGAGCCAATTACAATGAAAGGTGATACTGATTTTAAATTATTTAGATCAAGAATGCTCGGTGGTCGTACAAATCACTGGGGCAGAATCTCACTTCGGTTTGGTCCTGACGATTTTAAAGGTAAAAGTATAGATGGACTTGGTGATGATTGGCCAATTGGTTATGATGATGTCAAGCCTTATTACGACAAGCTCGACAAACTAGTTGGCGTCTTTGGCTCTAATGAAGGATTACCTAATGATCCTGATGGCTTTTTTCTGCCAGCTCCAAAACCTAGGCTTCATGAATTATACTATATCAAAGCAGCAAAAAAATTAGGTGTTACTGTCATCCCATCACGTTTATCCATTTTAACTAAAAGATTAAACGACGACAGAGGTGTTTGTTTTTACTGCAGCCAATGTTCAAGATCGTGTAACCAATACGCTGATTTTTCTTCTGGCTCAGTTTTAATTTTTCCTGCTCAAAAATCTAAAGGACAAGTAGATATTTACACAAATAGTATGGTCCGAAGTGTCGTCATGGGACCTGATGGAAAAGCAACTGGGGTATCATATATTAATAAAGAAGCTGGAACAGAACATGTCATGAGAGGTAAGGTCATTGTCCTTGCTGCATCAGCATGTAGTAGTGCTAGGATTTTATTAAACTCAAAAGCACCTGGACATTCTAATGGCATTGGAAATAGCAGTGGAGTTGTCGGTAAGTATTTACATGACTCGACAGGATCATATAGAGGCGGATTTATTCCAGCTTTGATGGATCGCAAAATATATAATGAGGACGGTGTCGGTGGCATGCATATTTATTCTCCATGGTGGGGAGATAACAGCAAGCTTCCATTTAAGCGTGGATATCACATCGAAGTGTGGGGCGGGATGGGAATGCCCAGCTATGGATTTGGAATGGGTCTAGATGGCTTTAATGAATTCATGGGATTACCAAAAGGTGGATATGGAGACAAGCTCCGAAAGGATGTCAAACGATATTATGGCGCTACAATTGGTTTTGGAGGTCGCGGAGAATGTATTGCAAGAGAAGATAATTATTGTGAATTAGATCCGGAAGTTGTCGATCAATGGGGAATTCCAGTCTTGAGATTCAATTATTCTTTTTCTGATCAGGAAAGATTCCAAGCAAGACACATGCAACAAACCTTTGAAGAACTGATTCATACTATGGGTGGAAAAGTGTTTGGAGATACACCGACAGCAGAACAGAATTATGGCCTTAACAAAGGCGGAGAAATTATCCATGAAGTCGGGACGACTAGAATGGGAGATGATCCTAAGACATCTGTTTGTAATAAGCATCAACAATTGCATGATGTAAAAAATGTCTACATCGCCGATGCTGGACCTTTTGTTTCGCAAGCAGATAAGAACTGTACATGGACGATTTTGGCATTAGCCTGGAGAGCGTCAGATCATATTGTTGCTCAACTTAAAAAGCAAAACATATGATGCTTATAACTCCTTTTAAAACAGTGCTCTTTCTTTCACTCAATATTAAATATTCAACATTCAACATTAAAAACTATGGATAGAAGAGATACGTTAAAAACACTATTGATAGGGTCCGTCGCAGGAGGAGCAGTAGGTGGCACTATGCTCACAGGATGCCAAACTGAAGAAGCTGTAAAACAGGTTTTAGCTGTCGGAAATGGTCGAACTCCTTATGAAAGACAGCGCGACGCAGATCTAATGGCTGAAGAATTCTTAACAGCTGCAGAATTGGGAGTCGTCGCTACTTTATGTGATATTATTTTACCAGCAACAGATTCGGCTGGCTCAGCATCGGAGGCACAGGTTCCAGAATTTATAAACTTTATTGCAAAGGATATTCCAGATTTAAAAATCCCCATTCGTGGTGGTGTAGCTTGGATAAATAATGAAGCATTAACAAGATTTGGAAAAGGCTTCAGCGATATTACTGATACTCAACGAATTGAAATCGTAGATGACATCGCTTACCCAGATAAAGCAAGTGAAGAGATGAAATCAGGTGTCAATTTTTTTAACAGGATGCGCGATTTGACAATGACTGGATACTATACGACTAAAATGGGAATCAATGATTTAGGGTATGTTGGGAATCGTGCAAATGCCTGGGATGGTGTCCCCCAAGATGTATTGGATAAACATGGCATGTCCTATGATCCCGAATGGCTTGCAAAATGTGTTGATCAAGAAAAGAGAAACGATACTGCAGAATGGGATGACAAAGGTAATTTATTGACCTAATTGTTGCTGATTCGCAATTAGTTTTAGTGCAAACTCATAAGATGCATGAACTCTGTTCGCATATTGTTCAAAACTTGGAGTTATGCTGTGGTGCGGAATTACACCTCTTCCAAAAGGAATCGTATCATCCACGTTCATCATAAATTGTAGTGCAGGAATCTTTATGATTATTTTGGAATGAGGAAGTATTAATTCTTGACTATAACCACTTGTATTACCATAATATCCTCCACCAGTTTCTTGACCAATAAATGTTCCATGTTTATTTGTAAAAAGCATATTAGATAACTCGCTACTTGCTGAATAGGTGACAGGACTAATTAGAACGTACAAGTTGCCTTTATATTTATACTTAGGTTCTTTCTTATATGCCATCAGACCTTCGCCAACATTAGGCCTTCGCAAGTAACTACCGTCTTTCATCTTCTTATTAAAAAAGATCCGTTCAAAAAATCCAAAGGTTTTTAATGTTATTGGTTTATCAATACCATTGTCTAAAATTGCCTTTTGTGTCTTGGCTTTTACTTTGATATACTTCTGATAATTCTCACCGAAAAAAGAGTATACAAGTCCTTCATTTCCTTCGGAACCTCCAGTATTTTTAGTTAAATCAAGTATTACATTTACAATTCCTTTTTTCTCAATGATCTTAAAACTATTTTCCAGAAATAATGGTAGATTAATATTAATCTCATTTTTTTTAATTTCATCATTGTCAAAATCATGGATACCCAGATATGCTATACTATCAGATATAACTTTAAATTCTAGGGTCTCCTTTCGAGGAGTCTTTTTTTTGTTTGTGCTTCTCTGCGATAGAAGCTTCGATATATCTTTTATTCTTTGTGGTTCAAATTGAATTATGGCATCTTCAAATTCTACAGTAAATGAAGAGACATTCCCATAATAATAGTAGTAATATCGTGAGAATTGAAAATCCTTTAAGTCGGTATACTTTACTTCATTAATGTATCCGTCAGAAGCAAATAAATTCCCGATTTTATTTACAATTTGTTTTGGGCTCTCTCCATTAATTGAGATAATTTTCTTTCCTAAAATAGCTGAGTCAACATTAGATCCATTTCTATTACAATACATTTCTTCTCCTAAAAAGACTATGCTAAGAGGAAAGCGCGTAGCATAAGTACTGATTAATTTATTCGTAAAATCATTAAAGTAGATATCAGTGTGATCTTCATTTGAAAGAGCGACTAGTGGAGCGATGACTTTATGAAACTCTAGGACATCAAGGTCGCTATTAATCTGTACCCGAGCCTTTTCAAATTCTTGTTCAACAATGTCTTTAGAAGTATACCAATACATGCCTGTGTGATACTTGTCTAGTCCTTGAAAAAGAATGTCTAAGTCTCTATGCAGTTTATCCTTTTCTATTTTGGGGAAATCACCATAGTCTTGGGCAATCAAACTTGTACTTAGAGAAAGTGAAAGTAATATGATGAGTTTTTTCATGAATCTCTTTTGTGTATAACATTGATCACGCGCGAAGTACGCTTGCCAATGTCGCAATAAAGATAGTGAGAAAAGTCTAGCTAATATTTAACGAGAAGCTCCTGGTGTGTAAATTTTATTACACATATTTAAACATTGGAATTTTTGATCCTAATTTATAAGGCAATAAATTACCTTGTAAGAATCTTCGTTGTAAGCTATCTCTGTTGATATCAGTAAAGGTGATATTCAACGCTTCAATCAGCTGCATGCCTGTGCTATACACGAAGCATAAAACAGCCTGTTGTTTATATGTGCCCGCTTGATTAATTAATTTCACGACGTCTTGCGTGGAGATGATCTGCGGCAATGTATCTTCTTGGCATGGACGAGGGATTTTCTTCAACCGCCATTCTTTCTGAATCACTTCACAAAAATATTTTCGCAAACCGAATAATCACAATCAATCGTCGGCCACAAGCGACCGCTTTTATTCCTATACAGTATGGACTTTTTATCAGATTATTCACTCAACTCTAGACCAGAAATTTGGAACTATAAAAGCGTAAATAGCGCCTAAGTATTCGTATATACATTTTACGTGCCGCTACGCTTAAGCTTTTTTTTGAATAAGGCAATCTAATGTCACATGCCGGCATTCCTTTGACACCATTCCTTTTTAAGTTATAAATTTTCAATGTTGTGATTAGACAGTAATTTACTCTCCAGCAATAAATTATTTACTCCACATTAATAGCTTAGTCGTTGACCTTTGATTAGCTTATATCCTACGACAAATGCTAATACAATTATACCACCCAAAGAAGCATATTTTATAGGTACATACTGCCCATTTTCTACTATTAGAGCTATGAGTGCCCAGATAAATACCAGTGGGATAATAATTCCTCGCTGCTGTGCCATGAAAACACCTAGAACAATTAGAATCCCTATGATCACGACAGTGAATATAACTTGGGTTTCCATTGTAGGCGATATTCCAGCTTCTGTCAATGCTAATGCTACGGAGATAGCGGTAGCGGCACAGATCCAACCCAGATAAACTTGAGTTGGAAGATAGTACCATGAAGTCTTGGGATGGGTTTCTAATTGGACTTGTTGTCTAAGTGCTAAGAATAAAAATATCAGAGCAATTAGATGCCACATAATATTTATAAAGCCTAACCATTGTATGTCCATATAACTAATAGGAACAAAAGTAATGGAAGCTAAGCCTGCTACTATACCCGCGATAGTAGCCTTCTTAAGTTGCGGACTATCTACTCTAGTTGACTGCATTTGAAACCAACTGTAAATGATCATACCAAGAAAAATAGGACCCCAGATAGCGAAGGCAAATCCTGCTGGCTGAATGAGTACATTCTGATCATCATCGAATGGCGAAGGGAAAAAGTAATTTACACCAAAATTGACGAGAGGGACTAATAGAAAGATTATGAATTGGATTTTGCGGAGGTTCATATTTAATAATTATTAAATTTACAAATATTACGAATACTCATTATTGTTAATAAAGCGAGTCATAAATGGCTCCTACTGTAAAAGTCGAGAAATGTAGCCAGTTTCTTACATAGCCATCTCCAGGGGAATTAGCATCTATATCTGAAGTCCCTACTGCACCACCACCTAAGTAACGTACATTAAAGAAAACACTCAATGGTTCCTTAAGTATTAATCCAGCTCTGATACTTGCATCCAAAATAGCACCCGTTACTTCGTTGTCACTCCCATTAAGATAACTGATAGGAGCATAAATACCATCTGCTTCTATTTCTATGAAACCCTTGGACCCGACCAAAGATTTGCTCTTGATTTTTAATGCAGGAACTGGGCCTACATCACGATTGGTTCTAAATTTCGAGCCATCAATAGACTCAAATGAAATGGTCGCATTTCTTAACTGCAATGAGACACCTACGGCTAGATCAAATCTCTCGCTCTTTGTTTTTAACCACCGTAAATAGCTAAATCGATAGAAAGGAAAATTATAGAGCAGGTTGATGCCTGTTCCTTCTGCATAAGTAAGTTCATCTACAATTAAGTCATTTTCAAGAAGCACTTGTGACTCTAATCTTAAGGGTTGATAGAGAAAACCGATGGTATTCCTTTCATTGTAATCTAACTCAATAGAAAACCTCTTGACGGAAAAAAGCACATCTTGTCCACCTTGATCATCGTAATCAAAGTAAGTTCCACTATTACTGAATTGTACTTTGTGGTCTAAAACATTCAAAAATCCCATTTCGGCGATTACCCGTATTCTATTCTTGCTTTTATTAAAAGTACTGTCGATACTTGATTGAGCCAGAATGAATGTATGTGTTATGAGTATTAGTAGAATTGTAAATAAGATCTTCATTAATTAGGTTTTTAAAATTTGCTTCAAGATTTCAATAATTTTAATTGCCTATTTAGCTTTCATGTATAGGACCGAGAATTATATATCTCACGTCTCTGCCAGTAACGAGCAGATATGGGATGATATAAATTGTTAGCAATATCTTTTTAATTCTTTGGCCGGAAATTCCATCTATATCCCTCTGCCTAAATTTTAATTTACTTCTATATTTTTCACGGTTCAATTATTACGCTTATTTATTAAAATTAACATACCATCCAAAGTGTTTTTTAATAATATCTTCTTTTTCATTTCTTATAAAATCTAAGTAGGCAGAGGCGACAGGTGTAAGTTTTTTATTCTTTAACCAGATTAATCGCCAATACGTAAGGATAGGAAGTCCGGTAGAAGGAATAATATAAACATCATTATTCTGTAACTCATTACTCATACCTATTAAGGGAATAATAGAATAACCAAGTCCTGCAACTACTGCTTGTTTAACAGTTTCGTTTGAAGTTAACTCAATACTTTTTCGTTTTGTAGAATTACGAAAATACTTACTCATTGCATTTCTAGTAGCTGAACCCTGTTCGCGATAAATGAAGGGTCGAGAGTTGACTAATTTTTTAGTATCACCAATCAGATATAATTTATTTTCTAATAATACTTCTTCATCGGTTTCTAGTTTTTCAGGCAACACAGAAACCAATGCAAAATCAATCTCATTATTTTTAAGTTGTCCTATTACAGTAGTCTTGTTAGAGACGTCAAGCTTAAGGTCTATACCTGGATATGCATGAACAAATCCACTAAGATAATAGGGTATTACATATTTACCCGTAGAAGCCGATGAAATTCTAAGTTTACCTGTAAGTAGCCCTTCATATTCTTTGGTTTTATATTTAAGCTCTTCTGCTTCGCTTACTATATTCGCAGCAATATCGGCAACTGATTTTCCAAAGTCAGTAAGCTTAAATTTCTTTCCTGTTTTTTCAATTAAAGGAATATCAAATTGCTTTTGAAAATTTTTTAGTTGTATGGAGAGAGCTGGCTGAGTCATGTACATTTCTTCAGCGGCTCTAGTGATATTCTGATGTCGGATTACTTCTAAGAAAATTTTTAATTGATGAAAAGTAAAATTCATACTATTATTATCTTTTGAAATTTCAGTAAAGAAGATGTGTTATTATTATTGGGTAAGAACCCCACATAAGAACAACGATACATATCCATTACACATACAATGACCAAGATATAAAGAAATTTTATACTATAAAAATATTTTATGATAACCATAAATATTATATACTTTAATATATGCCTAGAATAGTTGATATTTGTATTGTTAGATTTACTCATGAACTCTTATTAAATGCATAAAATTATGAACATTCAGATAAATACTGCATCCTCTGAAACTTTATTCATTTAGATTTCAAAAGGACTATTTAATGTAAAGTACGCCAATAATACATTGATTAATATCTACAAAGATCAGGTAACAGGATAAAGAAAAATGAGCTGGATTATTTTGGATTCAGTTATATTAATCTATCCATCTTATTAAGATCTTTTACTTAACGAAATAAATTTAATTGCCATTATAAAACCATTCCAAAATGAAGAAAATAATCAATTCACTTAACTTAGCTAAGTACTTAAGTAATTTTATTACGTATACAAACCCATCTAAAAAATATAGTCGTTCTACAAAGCACCAACCAAGTTGGATGTATAGGAATGAATAATTTATTTTGAGATTCAAAATAATGTGAAAGACTGACAATTAAAATATTGTCAGTCTTTTGTAGTTTACAAATAATGTAGAGATTACAAAATTTTAATCATCTTTAGATCATAGAAATACTTATTCCTTTGTTCTTAAATTCTATACGTTTTATGATCTCTTACTTTTGGAATTATTTTATCGGTCAAATAAAATGGTATAGAAGTTGACTCTTATTGTGACTCTTATTGTGACTCTTTATGATATGCTTAACTTCATCCATTTCATAAAGTTAATACTTCCTCCATACTTGATGCGACACCTGAGGCAGATCCTCGGGGGTATTCATTTGATTAAAGTAGTCCCCCATACCAAATATTTAATCCAAGTCTTAAACTAGCTAAGATGGTGAATGCACTACTTGCAAGTTCATCTATCTCACTATCAATAAGTAATTGAAAAAGGACAATGGTTTCTCTAAGTAATTAATCTTAATATCTCAGCGATTCAGAAAATAAGTTTTTGCTTTATGAAGACATAGTACAAACCGAGAATGATTTCTTTTAGCTACAATGCTATAAAAAGTGGAGCATTTACTCACGGCGCTGAACAAGTACTTCATTGTGATGAAGAATTAAACTCAAGTTTTCTATTCATTTTTCCAGCGGCTTCATGTGCACCAAATGGAAATAGTACTTACGATTGTAATGGTATCGACACAAGTAACAGTGTGATCTACCTCTTTCCATCAGGAGAACAAGCAAGCATTGTTCTAGTTAGCTCATAGAGACTTTATCTAAATAATTCTCAACCAGCCATTTCAAAATATAGTTCTGGCATCTCTTCGCATAGAATCCTCCTTTTAAAAAAAACATAAAATCGGAAACACTCGTTTTAATGATGCACAAATAGTAAACACATTAAAACCCTTCTCCTCAACATAAAGCAAAAGCTTCAAAAAACACCTAAGTGGCAAATCGGTGGCATTGTCATCCTATCAATATTTTGTTTCCTCATTTTCACTCATCTAGTCCTCCGATTCATCACACACATGGAATGGATCGACGATCTCCCATCTCAGGTCGAACTCAAAGACATCCAGAATCCAATCGCCTCGGAGTTATACACACGTGATGAAAAACTAATAGGCAAATATTTTTTAGAAAATCGATCAGATTTAAGATTTGAAGATCTCAATGATCATTTCAAACATGCTTTAGTCGCGACTGAGGATAGACGATTCTATGACCATCATGGTGTTGATACAAAAAGTCTGTTTAGAGTGTTTTTCAAATCAATATTATTCCAACAAGATGGTAGTGGTGGCGGCAGTACCATTACACAACAGCTCGTCAAGAATTTATTTCCGCGTAAGCGATATTCAATATTTAGTACGCTATGTAATAAGTATAGAGAAATGGCAATTGCCAAACGTCTAGAAAAGATTTATACAAAAGACGACATCCTTTTACTGTATGCCAATACTGTTTCATTTGGCGAACAAGCATTTGGATTAGCAACAGCGGC
>Ga0209828_1001298_pt1 | contig 22817 bp, 23 predicted proteins | sample MaitaG_FD_187429 | JGI IMG/M metagenome (GOLD analysis project Ga0209828, IMG submission 187429) | Marine algal microbial communities from Maine, USA - Maine_Asex2 metaG (SPAdes) (version 2) | ecosystem: Host-associated > Algae > Red algae > Unclassified | place: Maine, USA | collected 2015-01-05
ATATCCATGTCGCTGAAAGCGTGCTCCAGCGCCAGATTGCTCATCAGGGTGCCCACGACACCACCTTTAAGCGTGCCGTTGGTATGACGCGCCTTTGCAAGAACGTAGATAATTTCATCGCCATCTACAATCTCGCCGCGATGATCCACCATAATGATTCGATCGCCATCGCCATCCAGGGCAATGCCTAGATCAGCACGCTCAAGCAACACATGCGCGCGAAGATTGTCCGGTGCTGTCGCACCACATTCCTTGTTAATGTTGAGTCCATTAGGATCAGCACCCACGGATACGACATCGGCACCAAGCTCGTCAAACACCTCACGCGCAATGTGATAACCCGCCCCATTGGCGGTATCCACCACAATTTTCATACCGTCCAGACGTAATGATGAAGGAAATGTGCTTTTACAGAATTCTATGTAGCGACCGGCTGCATCATCAACACGGCGTGCACGTCCAAGATCGGCAGAATCGACGGTTGTCATGTCCTGCTGCATCATGGCTTCGATTTCCAGCTCTACATCGTCTGGCAGCTTGGTGCCGTCGGTGGAGAAGAATTTCAGCCCATTGTCGTGATAAGGATTATGGGATGCGCTTATGACAATTCCGGCAGCGGCTCTGAAGGTGCTGGTCAGATACGCCACGGCAGGCGTAGGCATAGGTCCCAGCATGCGACTGTTGATGCCAGCTGATGCAAGCCCTGCCTCAAGTGCTGATTCAAACAAGTAGCCAGAGATACGCGTGTCCTTACCGATAAGCACTTCCTTGTTACCCTTGGAGGCCAGCACTTTGCCAGCGGCCCAGCCCAGCTTCATGACAACCTGAGCCGTCATCGGGTATTCGCCAACACGACCACGGATGCCGTCTGTTCCGAAAAATTCTCTAGCCATGATCTATTCCTGTACCCTTTGATTTCATTAAGACAGTGTCGCCGAACGCTATCTATCTACCGCGGCTTGCAATGGCCACCGCGGACCCTCGATAGCCCTCACAATGGCCCTCTCAATGACCCTGCGGCAATATATACCGATAACGCGTGCACGGTAGGCTCTACATCGTGGACCCGAACAATAGACGCCCCACGCTGAACACACAAGAGGGCGGCGGTCACAGATGCTGTTGTCCTGTCAGCGCAGTCATCTTTTAAAATGGCCGCAAGCATACGCTTGCGCGATAGTCCTATCATGACTGGTGCTTCAAGACAAAGCAGTTCCAAATTACCTAACAGAGCAAGATTGTGTTCCAGCGTCTTACCAAAACCGAAGCCCGGATCGAACACAATCTGATCCGAATCAATCCCGGCTTTCATGCATACTTCACGCCGCTGTATAAGAAACGCCGTAACATCAGTCACAACATCGTCGTACTCCGGCGCATCCTGCATGGAGCGCGGCTGACCTTTCATGTGCATAAGACACACCGGCAACCCGCTGGTGACGGTCGCCTCAAGCGCACCCGGTTCACACAAGGCCCGTACATCATTCACGATGCCAGCTCCGGCCGCGTGTGCAGCACTTATAACAGCTGCCTTGCTGGTATCAATGGAAACAATCGTGTCAAAGCGCTTCACAATAGCCTCGATTACGGGTGCAACCCGTTCTATCTCCTGTTGCTCATTAACAGCCTGAGCACCGGGGCGTGTAGATTCACCGCCCACATCTATCAGCTCGGCACCTGCCTTGACCATGGCATCAACCTGAGCCAGAGCATCCTCGAGCTTGTAAAACTGCCCGCCATCAGAAAACGAATCTGGCGTGACATTAAGTATGCCCATCACTCTTGGCTGATCCAGAGCAAGGGATTTGGTGCCACACTGCAGCACGGGCATGGGCCGTTCTTTCATCTTGTTTTGAGCATCCATTGCGCTACCCGCTCCGAAAGCAAAAAGAGCCGCTTTCGCGACTCTTTACCGTTATAGGCATTCCCGCGGCATCAATAATCGGGAAACCCGGGCAATAGATTCAAGCTAATAAAGGCATGGCTGAAGACCGGTGCCCCTGTGCATCTTTCAACAGAGCCTAATGCAGACTGGGTGAAGGGTCAGCCGGATCGGCCTCACCGTCATCTTCCTTGTCGTCTTTTTTATCTTCAGAAGCCTTTTTGTCAGTCTTGCCTTTTGCATCGGTTTTGCCACTACTGGCACCAGCGCCACCCGAGTCATCACCACCCCAGTCTGCTGGTTCGCCAGGCTCCTTGCGCTCCATTAGCCTGTCGATCTGACCCAGGTCAATGGTTTCGTACTTGAGCAGCGCTTCGGACATGGCATGCAAAATATCCATATTGTCCTTCAGAATGACCTCAGCCTTATCATAATTAGTGTCGATTATCTTGCGAATTTCCGAGTCGATGGATTTAATGGTCTCGCCAGACATCGGGTTCTGCTTGCTGGAGCCCTTGCCCAGAAAAACCTCACCTTCCTCTTCACTATAGGCTAATGGTCCCAGCTCATTGGAAAGACCCCAGCGCGTAACCATATTACGGGCGATTTCAGTGGCCCTTTCTATATCACTGGAGGCACCCGTAGTCACCGCCTCTGCGCCAAAAATCAACTCCTCGGCAATTCGACCGCCGTACAGCGTGGAGATCTTGCACTCGAGCATGCGCTTGCTGTGACTATAACGGTCTTCTTCTGGCAAGAACATCGTAATACCCAATGCCCGACCACGCGGAATAATACTGACTTTATAAACCGGGTCGTGCTCCTCTACCAGCCGGCCAACAATCGCATGTCCCGCCTCATGGTAGGCCGTTAATTTTTTCTCCTTGTCGCTCATGACCATTGACTTGCGCTCGGCACCCATCATGATCTTGTCTTTCGCTCTCTCGAAATCGCCCATGTCGACCTGACGCTCATCGGCGCGAGCGGCAAAAAGGGCAGCCTCGTTAACAAGATTGGCAAGATCTGCACCTGAAAAACCCGGCGTACCACGCGCGATGAGCTCAGGGCGAACATCGTCGGCTACTGGCACTTTGGCCATATGTACCCGCAAAATCTGCTCTCTACCGCGCACATCAGGCAGGGGTACAACCACCTGTCGATCGAAACGACCGGGGCGTAACAAGGCCGGATCAAGCACGTCCGGTCGGTTGGTAGCGGCAATGACAATGACGCCTTCATTACCCTCAAAGCCATCCATCTCCACGAGTAACTGGTTTAGTGTTTGCTCACGCTCGTCGTGTCCACCACCCAGACCGGCTCCACGATGCCGACCAACAGCATCAATCTCATCAATGAAGATAATGCAGGGTGAATGCTTTTTTGCCTGCTCGAACATGTCACGCACACGGCTGGCACCGACACCCACAAACATCTCGACGAAGTCAGAGCCTGAAATCGTGAAAAAAGGTACTTTCGCTTCACCCGCGATGGCTTTGGCCAACAAGGTTTTACCCGTACCAGGCGAACCCACCATCAATACGCCGCGAGGAATCTTGCCGCCCAGTTTCTGAAACTTGCCGGGGTCTCGCAGAAATTCCACCAGCTCAGACACCTCGGACTTAGCCTCTTCTACGCCAGCAACATCGGCAAATGTGACTTTGACCTGATCTTCGTTCAGCAGCCGTGCCTTGCTCTTGCCAAATGACATTGCACCTCGCCCGCCACCGCCACCTTGCATCTGGCGCATGAAGAAAATCCAGAGGCCAATAAGCAGGATGAACGGAAACCAGCTGATGAGAATGCTCAACAGCATGCTGGGGTTTTCTGGCGGTGCACGCTCAAAATCAACGTTTGCGCGGTTCAGCTCTCCAATGAGGGAGCTGTTGTCGGTCTCAGGGCTGTAGGTGGTAAACGGCTGGCCGCCGTCCCGCACACCTGTTATCTCGACCCCGTCAAACCTGACGTTGTCTATTTGACCACTACCCACGCGTTGTAGAAAATCCGAATACGTGATGGTATCGGTCGCTGTGCGCTGACCACCAAGGTTGTTGAATACAGTCATTAATATGACCGCAATCACCACCCAGAGCAGCACATTTTTTAGTAAATCACTCAAAGACTTAACCCCTCAAAACGCGGTGTTGTCCACGCTTGTAATTAGCTCGATACCAATGGTATGGAACGATCATAACAAGTTCCTTGCCACGACATATACTTCTCGGCTCCGCGCCCTGCTGGCGAGAGGCTTTCTTATCTTTACGCTACGAAAGCTTTTCCGTACCTGCTGCATGTACTCATCAAATCCCGCGCCCTGAAAAACTTTTGCCACAAAAGCCCCGTCAGAGCTCAAAAACTCTTTCGCTGATTCCAGAGCAAGCTCGACAAGGGCCATGGCTCGGGCCTGATCAGACACCCCCACCCCGCTTATGTTGGGCGCCATATCTGACAAAACAAGATCAGTCTGACGGTTTTTCATTAACACTGAGATCTCATCGGCGGTGTTTTGTTCGGTAAAGTCGCCTAATACAAACTGGACATCAGGTAATCCATCCATTGGCAGGATATCGGAGGCGATAATAATGGAATCGCCCCCTGCCCGTCGTGACAGATACTGGGTCCAACCACCGGGCGCCGCCCCCAACTCCAGAATTATGGAGGAGGGCCGAATAAGGTGGTCTTTTTCGTCCAGCTCTATCAGCTTGTACACGGCTCGCGAACGGTAACCATCAGCGGCTGCTTGCTTCACGTAGGGGTCTGAGGCATGCTCATTCAGCCAACGATTACTACTTTTACTGCCCGATCGCCCCACAATCCCTCATACTCGCTCGCCTCCCCATGCCTCCATTGTAAGGGGTTTACAGACATTCGCCAGCTAATAACCGTACTGATTACCTTTGTTAATGAAACAGCCCTCCCTAAAACGAGCCGCACGCTCTCGAAGTAACACCGCTAACTCATCCCCCGAACGCAAGCCTGCCAAGCCTTTGAACAAGGCAGACAAGCGTTATCTTCGCTCGCTGGCACATGATCTCAAGCCCGTTGTCAGTCTGGGACAAAAGGGACTAACGGATGCCGTCAGCCGTGAGCTGGACGGCGCCTTGCTCCATCACGAGCTGGTCAAGATCAAGCTCAGTGTTGGTGAGAAAGAGGCAAAACTTGCTCAACTTGACGCACTATGCCGCTCAGTCAAGGCGGAATGCATCCAGCAGATAGGGCATACCGCCACCCTATTCAGGCGCAATGCGAAAAAGCCGGTTATCGATCTGGCAGCCGCTAAACGCTCTTGAATGGCAGGGATGTCTACGCTCGGTCGGGCAAATAGGCCGACGCTTTAAGCCCTCCAAGCGCCGCGGATGGTGTCAAGGTTAGTCGCCCCTCGTAAGTATCAACAATATCCTTGACAATCGACAGCCCAAGCCCGTGGCCTGCTACTGATTCGTCAAGCCTGACCCCGCGCTCGGTAAGGCGGCCCAGAACCTCTGGAGAACAACCCGGGCCATCATCTTCTACATCAATGATAACGCCATCAGCGTTGTGCATAGTGAGCTCCACACGCCGCTCACACCATTTCACCGCGTTATCCAGCAAGTTGCCGATCAACTCCAGCATATCCTGCCGATCATGCACAAGCTTTACATCGTTGGCGACGTTGTAACTTACCTTTACACGCTTGTCGGAATACACCTGCTCAAGCAGGCCGATCATGGCCGGTAATTCTGCGTCAACATCAAAGCGCTTGCCAACCGCACCGCGCCCTGCCAGACGTGCGCGTTTCAGCTCGCTTTCAATCATCCTGCGAATATGCCCTGCATTTTGTGCAATGGCCACTCTTTCCGGCTCACCGATATGCGAGTTTTCGCTTGAACGAATCAGAAGATTCAATGGACCTTTCAGCGAGTGCGCCAGATTACCCACCGCGTTGCGCGATTGTCGCAGACGTTGTTCAAAGCGGCGCAGCAACTGATTGAACTCAACGACAAGCGGCATGATTTCCGATGGCACATCTTCAGACAAGGCCACCGCCTGTCCATGCTCCAGACGCAACATGTCCAGACGAATGCGCTCAAGTTTTGCCACCGAGCGTCGCAGAATGATCCGCTGAACCATGAGCAATACACATAACAAAACCACCGCAAGGACGGCGGCAAACCACTGAAAAACCTTTAGTTTGGCAGATATCGCACTGGTGTCCTGCAGAACACCCAGTACGATGGTCTCACCATTAATACGGTAACCGCCAAACCACGCCAGCAGCGGTTGAGCCTGTTTTCCGGCCTGTACTCCAAATAGGCTGAGCTTTGCACTTTGCCCTGCTACCAGAGACGGAATGCTGGACAGTAGCGTCTCATTCATCGCTGGCACGGCTTGCATGTCATCTTTGAAGGCAATGATGTACTGTCTGCCAGGCTGATCATTTGCGCGGCGTTCAAGCGCTGCCTGACGCTCTGCATACTCCTCGTGCACAAGCGCCCTTAGGGAACGTGCCTGTCTTTCCATCTCACTGTACACATAACTATCTGTGAGCATGCTACTGGCCAAGGTTACCGTCCACCAGAAAATAAACATAAGGATGACCAGCGAGCCAACCAGTCCTATTTGCAAACTTCTTTCGAGAGAGTTCAAGGTAGATCAGTTGGTGGGATCGTTGAAAATATACCCTTGACCGCGCTTGGTCAAAATCATTTGTGTACCAATTTTCTCGCGTAATCGACGGATATACACTTCGATGAGATTGCTGTCACGCTCCGAGTCCTGATCGTACACATGTTCGGATAAATGCGATTTTGAAAGAATACGTCCACTGTTCAGCATCATGTAGCGCAATAACCTGAATTCGGTGCCGGTTAACTGGTGTGTCTCCTCACCGACGCAAACCTGTTGTACGTCTTCATCAAGCGATAAGGCTCGGGTTTCGATGCGACTGGACGTACGACCGTGACGGCGGTAGATCAGCGCGCGTATCCGGGCAATCAGCTCCTCAATATGAAACGGCTTGCCCAGATAATCATCTGCCCCGGCTTTGAATCCATCCACTCGCTCGTACCAGGCATCGCGCGCTGTCAGCACAATGACAGGTACAAGGTTGCCACGGCTGCGCCAGGCTTGAAGAACATCAATACCCGGTTTCTGGGGCAGACCCAGATCCAGAACTACAGCGTCATAGGGCTCTGTATCACCCAAATGCTCAGCATCGACACCGTTATCTGCAACGTCAATGGCAAATCCGGCTTTGACCAGATCCGAACGCACGAATGCAACAAGTTCGGGATCATCTTCGACAAGTAAGAGGCGCACTGATTGGGCTCATTGTGTTTCAAAATATCAATGGCAATTATGGCTTACTCGGACTTTGAATGGACTTAGTTTGATTAAGAGGTGGCAATTAGTGCGTTTTTGGGTACGATAAGAGGCTACGGGGTACGCAACGTGAGCGATAAAGTACAACATGGCCCGAAATCACAAGTTCTTTTTCGATAAGGACGGAAGCCCGAAAGCAAGAGGCCCGGCGTCGGAAAAGGTGTTAATGACCTTTCTTGAGGTCGACGTCCAAGGCAGCGATCACATTTGCCGCGATCTCATGGACGACCTGACAGCCGTTGAGGATGAGTCTGACGACTCCCGCGAATTCATTGGCAATGCCCATACTGTGACCATTACACCGACAGAGGCAATAATTGTTCTCAACACCCCCGATGTCGCAACTAATGCATCAACCGACACATCAACCGATACATCAACCGATGTGACGCAAGACTCGGTGACAGGGGCAAAAACCGAGGCGGCATCTAATTTAACAATCGACAGCGCCTATCACGTGCCACTCAAGCATTTTCGAGAAATTCTGGAGGATTGGGAGGCTTTTATCCTTGATGACCAGTTAGACGACCCGATGGCCGACGAAGACTACGTTTAAAGTGGTAATCTTGATTCTTTATAAACGGGCCAGATCGGTATGAAAAGCATTCTCGATATATTATTGTCCAGCGACAACAAACCGGCACTGCAGGAGATGCAAAAGAAATTTGATCTCAGCGAAGCCGAGACACGCACAGCCGTAGAGGAACTTATACCCGCGTTGTCACGTGGAATCCAGAACAACACCAAAGATGCCGGTGGCATGGACGAACTGCTGGAAGCCCTGCGAACGGGCGAGCATGCAAAATACATGGACCAGCCAGGTAGCCTGGGCGATGCTGCCACCACACGAGAAGGCAACGATATTCTCGGTCACATATTTGGTGACAAGAAAGTCAGCCGTGAAGTTGCCAGCCGTGCCTCTCAAAAAGCCGGTATCAGTAGCAGCCTTCTGAAAAAGATGCTGCCGGTGGTTGCCACTCTTGTCATGGGTGCCATGAGTAAGAAGGTGTTGGGAGGCGGAAACACCGGACGTACCGTGCAGGCAGGCAGTGGTGGCATTCTGTCTTCGCTACTCGATAGCGACCGTGATGGCTCCATCTGGGACGATGTTCTGGGTATGGCCGCCCGCTCCATGCTGCGATAAAAAATCATGCTCAAACAGCTCATCCTTGATGCCGACCGATGTACGAGTTGCCTGCAATGTGAAATGGCTTGTTCACTTGAACATGAAGGCTTGTTTGCACCTGCCTTCTCACGCATCAAAGTGTTCGAGTTTGAACATGGCAAGAGAAATATCCCGTACACGTGCACACAATGTGACGAGGCGTGGTGTATGCACGCCTGCCCTACGGATGCTATTTCCATAAACCATGAGCTGGGAACAAAAATTGTCAACGAGTCAATGTGTGTAGGCTGCAAGGTGTGCACCATCGCATGCCCCTACGGCACCATCAACTACAACACACGAAGCGGTAAGGTTACCAAATGCAACTTGTGCGATGGTGATCCGAAGTGTGCAGAGGCCTGCCCCACCGGCGCTATCGAGTACGGAGTTCCGGCATGACGTGGCATAACCGTTTGCTTCGCGTTAACCTGACTGATCACACCAGCACCGTTGAACCACTTAATGAACAATGGCGAGATGAGTATCTGGGCTCCCGCGGGCTGGGTACAAGGTATTTGATGGAAATGATGGACCCGGCAGTTGATGCCATGTCTCCGGACAACGTCCTCATTTTCGCTACGGGCCCGTTAACGGGAACCATGGCATCTACAGGTGGTCGTTATGCAGTGCTTGCAAAGGGACCTTTAACCAATGCTATAGCATGCTCCAACTCGGGCGGTAAATTTGGTGCCGAGCTTAAGTTTGCAGGCTACGACATGCTTATTCTAGAAGGTCGTTCAGCCACACCGGTCTACCTGCTGATACAAGATGAAAAGGTACAGATAAAACCAGCTGAGGACTACTGGGGCACAACGGTCTGGCACACGGAAGAAACATTGAAAGAGGTACATCAGGATCCACAAATCAAAGTCGCCTCTATCGGGGTTGCTGGTGAGCAAGGCGTAAAGTACGCCTGTGTTGTCAACGACCTGCATCGTGCTGCCGGGCGTTCAGGCGTTGGCGCTGTCATGGGCTCTAAACATTTGAAGGCTATTGCAGTGCGCGGCACCCACGGTGTTCCGGCAAGAGATGCTTCGCGTTTCATGTCGGTGGTTAAACATACTAATCAATTGCTTGCCGAAAGCGCTGGTCGCCGCGATCTCACCGACTATGGCACCAACGCCATGATCGACACCATGAATGCGTTTGGCGGTCTGCCAACCCGCAATTTTCAGGAAGTCAGCTTCGATGGTACAAACAATATAAACCCCAGTGCCATGAGTACGGTAACCGAAAACGGCCATAAGAACCTTATCACCAATAAAGCCTGCTTCGGATGCACTATCGCTTGCGGTCGTATAGCGCATATCGACAAAGAGCATTGGTCTATCCGTGACCGTCCACAATATCAGCATGCCTCAGGTGGCCTTGAATACGAAACAGCTTTTGCGTTTGGCCCGGTGATCGGAGTTGATGATATCGACGCACTGACTTTCGCAGGCTACCTGATGAACGAACATGGTATGGATCCCATCTCCTTCGGCGTCACCTTGGCGGCGGCCATGGAACTGTTCGAGCTTGGCATTATCACCACGAAGCACACAGACGGGATGCAGCTGAACTTCGGCAATGCCGAAGCACTAACCGTCATGGCAGAAAAAACCGGCCTGCAGACTGGTTTCGGCAAACTTCTTGGCCTTGGCGCAAAGCGCTTATGCGAACATTTTGGACGGCCGGAACTTGCCATGGTTGTCAAAGGTCAGGAGTTTGCAGGCTATGACTCCCGTGCTCAACAAGGCATGGGACTGGGATATGCCACTAGCAACCGCGGTGCCTGCCATCTTAAACATGATGTGTTCACAGAAGACATGCAAGATCAGTCTGGCAACGGTAAAGCGCAGCCGTGCAAATCATCACAAGACAAGATTGCAATGATCGATTCAGCAGGCATTTGCCTGTTTACTGTTTCCGCCTGGGACACGGGCGAATTCCAGCAACTTATCAGCGCCGCCTGTGGTGACGACTGGACTGATCAGCGTCTACTTGATACCGGCGAACGTATCTGGAATCTGGAACGTCTATTCAATCTGCAAGCCGGTCTGGGCAAAGCCGATGACACGCTTCCTCCCCGTCTGCTTGAAACCCCGGCTCCCAGTGGTGTAGCGAAGGGCCGCGTTGCCGAAATGAATATAATGCTGCCAGAGTACTACCAGCTACGCGGATGGGACACTGAGGGCCGACCCACCACAGAAACACTTAACAGGCTGGGGCTTCAACCGTATCGTGCGCATTGACATAACGCTTGGCGGAGCACTCATTCAGTTTCTTCCACCAGACGAAAGTGGCAATCAGTTCACGTATACGCACGAATCCTCTGTAAGCCTCAGTGAGCTGCTAGGCACCTTGGGTATTGGTCGCGAGCGGCGTCTGCTAACCATCCTGAATGGCAATGTCATTCATCCTGATGCATTTGGGGAGATCATATTGAACGATGGTGATGCACTATCTCTGATGCCCCCTATTGTCGCTGGCTAAAATCGTTACCACCAGATTTGTTGATCAGTTTGCAAATTAGAGTTGCCAACAGCAAGCGCGCCGGAAACCGCGTAACTCGACAATACTTCCTTAACTGCCAAACATTGCGCAGTATTCGAGTCTCACTAAGCAATTATTCCCATTGTATTTACGCCGAAACATCCTATAACTTTGAGACAACTTACAGGTCTGACCCTAGTCATCATCGAATGTGGAGAACAATGTGAACCAGAAATTACAAAATGTCACACGGACCCTGCATGAACTGATAAAAGAACTACCGAGCATCCAGGCGCATTGCAGTGCCGAGACGATACAACGCCATGTGCAACTTATCGCATATTTTCAACGTCAATACGATCAACTCGTCTTATCGAACGCGGTGAGCGAGCCGGTTTAACGCGAAAATGTGAATATTAAATACGAATGCTTCTCATATACACTAAGATATTGACAAGTAAAAAGTTTTCCTTAATTCACGTTCATAAAGCAAGAGTCATCTAGTAGCCCGGTGTGTCGTATACTTATTCAGTAGTCACAATACATTTACATTGGAAGCTTTTAAAATGACTGATATCAAACGTCGTAAGTTTGTAACTTTATTAGGCGCTAGCGCCTCAGTGGTTCCCTTAAGCGCTCTGGTAGCCAGCTTGCCAAGTCACGCAGCTGATGTTGTCGATCCAGAGTCAGCTCAGGCAAAAGCACTGCAATATGTGGCCGTCTCCGAAGAGGCAGACAAGAACTGTGCTAATTGCACATTGTACACCGGTGATGCAGACGCTGAGCAAGGCCCATGCCCCTTGTTTCCTGGTTCAGAAGTAGCTGCTGAAGGCTGGTGCAGTGCCTGGGTCGCCAAGGCGTCTTAGCCAAACAATAGTCCGCTAGATAGTAGGCGCACTTGTCCGCAAGTGCGCTTTTTTTACGAACGGAATTCCTGAATAACAAATTATTTTCAAACACAAGTCTCTCTATTGCATAGTAAAGACCAACTGTAAATATGGGATCTTATCTTCGCTAGGCTCCACAGATCATATTGAACGGTTACTATAAGGCCACTGACCTCAAGAGGCCAAATCATGGCTACCAGCTTACTGACATTGCTCGATGACGTTGCATCCATCCTTGATGACGTTGCAGCGATGACCAAAATCGCAACGAGGAAAACGGCAGGCGTATTGGGCGACGATCTCGCACTTAACGCTCAACAGGTGACCGGGGTTAAAGCCGAACGCGAGCTTCCAGTCGTCTGGGCAGTTGCCAAGGGCTCTGCTGTTAATAAGCTCATACTCGTACCTGTAGCACTGATTATCAGTGCCTTCGTACCGGCACTCATAACACCTTTACTAATGATTGGTGGCCTATATCTGTGCTTTGAAGGCGTGGAAAAACTCAGTCACAAATTTTTACACCCGGAAGAGGCAGAAGAAAAAAAGCGTCAGCTTCTGGAAGCTGTAGCTGACGAAAAACTGGATATGGTAGAACTTGAGAAAACCAAAATCAAAGGGGCTATACGCACCGATTTTGTACTCTCTGCCGAGATTATCGTGATCTCTCTTGGCACTGTCGCAGCCAGCACCTTCAGTGTGCGAGTGGCAACACTGATCGCCATTTCGGCTATAATGACGATTGGCGTTTATGGACTGGTTGCCTGTATCGTGAAACTGGACGATGCAGGTCTGCATTTGTCCCAACCCGCCGATGGTGGCACGCCAAACGCCGCTAGTGCAGCTCTGGGCAGAGGCATACTCTGGTTTGCGCCGCTATTGATGAAGTTTCTATCGGTGGTGGGCACTGCAGCCATGTTCATTGTTGGCGGCGGCATTCTCACGCATGGTTTTCACTGGTTATCCGAGCAAATAGCAGCGGCTGCCAGTGGCGTATCAGGTTTACCGGTATTCGGTGATATCAAAGGAATTGGAACCGTGGCAGAACAACTTACAACCACCCTGCTTAACACTGCAGTAGGCTTACTGGCCGGTATCCTTGCACTGCTGGTGTACATGGGCATACAGAAGGTTCGCGGCAAGAGCGCCCATTAACATTATGCAGTGACCTGCCCCATCTTAAATATAATCCACCTTTCTTAAGATGGACAGGTTACTACATAGTGTCTAGCGGATTGATCAGTGAGTTAATGCGTTGCTCACATTTTCTTATCTAGCCTTTGTCAGTAGGCTGTGCGCTCTGGGTATCCTCTGCCGACTCGATCAGTCCGATACTGCGCGCTCGCTCCTCCCATTGCTTGCGGGCAAGTACCTGCATATCAGCAGCATTGTCCTGCTCATCAACAATCTCAAGACCCAGAAGCGTCTCGATGACATCTTCCATCGTTACGATGCCAGCGGTACCACCAAACCCATCCAGAACGATCGCTATGTGTTCTCGCTTGGTAGTGAAATGGCTGAACAGATCAGGGATAGGAAACTCCTCCTTAACCGCCAGCACGTCGCGACGAATTGACGAAAGTGGCTCTTCGCCTTTTCCTTCGACTATCTGACGCAGCAACTGATCTTTAAGCACATAGCCGGTTATATGATCTGATGACACTTCAAAGATCGGTATTCGCGAAAAACGCAAATTTGGATGGGTATCGTGAAACTCGCGACAGCTCTGAGTCTGATCACCGGCGATCATCACCGTGCGCGGCGTCATGACGTTTTTTGCAAAAATAGTATTGAAGCGTAGAAGATTTCGCAAAATGTTCGACTCGCCTTCATCAAACACACCTTGCTGTGAGCCTAACTCTGCCATCGCACCAAAGTCTGCACGACTGAATACCGATGCCTCTTTATCCTTTTTCAGCGCTTTGGTAATGATCTGACTGACGTACACCAGTGGCGCCAGCACCCACATGACAAACTTCAAGCATTTAACGGTAAAGCCTGCAAGCTCCTTCCAGTAGTTGGCACCGATAGTCTTCGGAATGATTTCTGACAATATGAGAATAGCCAGCGTCATCAGAACAGGCACCACGGCCGTACCAATGAAAGAGGCTCCCCATATCTTGGTAGCTTGCGCGCCTACTCCAATGGCCCCCACGGTATGAGCAATAGTATTGAGCGTAAGAATGGCTGCCAGAGGCCGATCTATGTTGTCCTTGAAGACTTGCAGGGTTTCACCCAACTCGCCACCTTCCTGAACCTTCATTTGCGTAAATGAGGGCGTAATGCTCAGCAACACAGCTTCCCAGACCGAACAGAGGAAAGAAAAGACAATGGAGACCAGTAAAAAGACGATCAACAGGGTATACATATAGTGTTCAGACCTTTCAAATCCTGTGCAAATGCACTTGGTAGTTTATGGTACCCGAACCGCTGGTTTACTGCGTACCCTTACAAACCCTACAGGCCCGTTCCAAAATAATGACACCTGATGCAAGAGACTTCTGGTTCCTGCCACTTGGCGGCTGTGGCGAGATCGGGATGAATATGAACCTTTACGGTCACAATGAGCAATGGTTGATGGTGGACTGCGGCGTTACTTTTCGGGATGCCGACGGCGGCAATCGCAGCGGTTACGACATCCAGATGCCCGACCCTGCATTTATTGCAGAACAACACGAGAAACTTCAGGGCTTATTACTCACGCATGCCCATGAGGACCACATCGGCGCTGTAGCACACTTATGGCGTCGATTACGCTGCCCGGTGTATGCCACGCCTTTTACCGCCGAGATGCTGCGACGCAAGCTTGCCGAGCATGGTCTGGATGCCAAGGTTCCCATCCATCTTGTCGAGGCACTTGACCGTTTTCATATCGGTGCTTTTGATGTGGAGTGGGTACCCAACACCCACTCTATACCCAGCCCCTGCGGCCTGGTCATACGCACGCCTGCTGGCAGTGTCTTCCATACGGCCGACTGGAAGCTGGATCCGGACCCCGTAGTGGGTCACGGCTTCATCGAAAGCGAATACCGGAAACTGGGTAAGGAAGGCGTGCAGGCAATGGTTTGTGATTCCACCTGTGCCAATCAGCCCGGGCATTCTCTGTCTGAGGGCGCTTTATATGAGGGTCTCCATCATCACATCAATGCAGCCAGCGGACGCGTTGTGGTTGCCTGCTTTGGCAGCAATATAGCTCGGCTGCATACATTGACCAATGTTGCGGCTGCCACCGGACGCCATCTTGGCCTGCTGGGACGCTCATTGATCAATACCGCCTCGGCCGCCCGAGCCACGGGTCTGTGGCCCGATGTCACCACCCTCGTTCAATCAGACCACTTGGGGTATTTGCCGCGCGAGACACTGTTGCTGGTGGCAACTGGCAGTCAGGGCGAGCCCCGCACAGCGCTTAACCGGCTCAGTCACGATAGTTTTCGTGACTTGACGTTAGATGCTGGCGATACGGTTATCTTCAGTGCCCGTGCTATTCCAGGCAACGAAGATCAGATCAATAGCCTTATGGCACGGCTGGAAGCCAAAGGTATTTACGTCATAACGCCAGAGATGTCATCATTGCCCATTCATGCATCCGGGCATCCCGGCGCTGAGGAACTAAGAAAGCTCTACGATTGGGTCAATCCGCAACTGTTGATTCCGGTGCATGGCGAAACAGAACATCTGGACGCTCAGGTCGAGCTTGCCAAGGCTTGTGGTATCAAACGTCAGCTTAATGGTCGTAACGGGGATTTGTTTACCATCGCCCCAACCACCTCGATAAGAAGGGAAGCTGTACCCGTGGGAAGGCTGGGTATAGGACGCAAATCCCTAGAGAAAATCGTTTAGCTCAGCTTGAAAAGCCGACATTACCTTCCACCCTGGTGAGTCGATAACCAACACGTCGAACCCTTTTGAGCTCCCAGCCTTGTTCACGCGAAAGACCGAGTTTCTTGCGCACCCTGCAAGCAGCCGTATCGATGCGACGAGAATCCATATGCGGAGGTAATGACCAGACCCAGGTCATAAGCTCGGAATTTTTAACAACTGTGTCAAGCCTTGAAAACAGATAACAGGCAAACTCGAATTCCTTTGGACTCAGGTCTATCTGATTGCCTGCACGCATCACCCTTCGTCTCTGGATATTAAAAAAAATATCCCCCTCATAGAACGATCTTAAGGCTTCCGATCGATGTTTCCGAAGGGCTGCCTCCAGACGCGCCTGAAGCACTCTGTCAGGCTCAAGAAGATTGAAGAAATGACGCGCGCCTTCATTGAAATGCCTGACAGCGGTGTCTTCTTGGGTACAATCGGAGATTACAATGACACGCGATACCTTCTCGGCGTCGGGCAGAATCGGCGTGGAGGGAGGTTCGTCATGTCTATGACAAATGACGACAGCAAAAGCGTTTGCTTCAGGCAATTGCGCAGTTTCGCAATAGCAAATACTAGATCCGACAACCCCTGAAAAACTCAGCAGTCGAGTAATGCGGGATGCATCACTGGCTCGAGTGGCGTTTATAGCAATCGTGCTACCGTAATCCTGGTGGACAGCGGCATTACTGTCAGGCTCAGCACCTGCTTCAGCGCTATGTCCCACTTGAGTATCTCTTTGTGACAATACAGCGACCATGCAACACTCCGTAGTAAGTTGTTGCGCGCGAGGCTGTACCACTGAGCTTGGGCCCAATCAGCAACTAGCACTACTTGATATGACTGTGGATGGGCAGGCAGAGTCTTGCCGTCTCCATGCTTGCAATATAGACAAGCATTTTTCAATCGTTCAAATGAGTATACACAGAACAAGAGCGGTATCTCGCAGGTGTGACTCTCGTTTACAATTGCATGGTTAGGGCTCGTGAAACAACAAATTTTGTATCTCACGAATACTAATCCAACGCTTTAGCTATTCAGTAACCTGTTTGCCACCAGTTCGCCGGGTGGCAAACCAGACACCGACGGCGGCCACAGCCATGCCCACCCAGGCCAGCGGACTCATGTGTTCGTCCAGCACTAACCAGGCAATTAACGCTGACATCGGTGGCACCAGAAAAAACAATGCCGATACCCGAGTTGCTTCACCGCGCCTTATCATCATCAATAACAGGCTAATGGCCAGCAGCGAATTACCAATAACAAGATACGCAAGCGCTAACAGGAAGGGCGTGGTAACCGTGATATTCATAGGCTCGAATACGAAAGCCAACGGTAGAGTGCCCGCCAGACCCACACTGTACTGAACCAGATTTGCAGTCAATGGATGATGCGATACGCCGAAACGTTTTTCCCACACCGTAGCCAGTGTAAAAGCTAAAAGCGCCGATACCGAAAACAGCACAACGATGATGCTGACGATCTGAATCCCGGCATTCCCCACCAGAACCAAAACCGTACCCGTCATGCCCAAAGCCAGACCCAGCCAACGCCGAAACGAAACTTTTTCGCTGGAGACCATCGGCATGATCAGAGCAACAAGAATTGGTTGAAGCGAGGTAATCAAGGCCACTGTACCCGCCGATCCACCATGTGCAAACGCCATCCAGCCAGTGCCAAAGTACACCACCTGAATTAGAAAGCCCACCAGCACCAGATTAAACCACTGCTTGACACTGGCAGGCATGCGAGGCTTGTAGATCAGAACCAATGGCAGCAATAGCACCACAACACAGGCATAACGAAGCGCCAATAAAGTTAGCGGATCGGCATCACTGATACCGATTTTGGCAACGGTGAAACCGCCAGACCACAGCAACAGGAAAATACCAGGTGCACAGGTGATAAGTAAACGCATAATTGACTGGGAAAGGCTGGCGAAGACAATGAAGGATGCCGTCGCTGGAGTTTTTAATGACGAAGGCCTGCGGTCGACAATTTTAGAACACTAGGGTTAACTGAGAGCGTTTGCTAGCGCCATTAACACCCCTGCTAGAACACTCCAGGAATGGGAACAAGGTCGTGTCGCACCGCCTGGGGCGGCGTTGAAACTGTGTGAGCTTATACTCGATCAACCAGAATTGCTGTCTGCATAGATTTTCAGATAAGACCGAGCTCGGTTCGAAGCTGCACTAGATCGACTATTGATGACTACTTCGCTCCCGAAGCATGCAAAGGGCTTGCAGACCTCAGCCGAAGCTGGGGAACACGAGTGGGGATTACTGAGCCCACTGTAGCGCCGATGCCGTGATGAACATCAGGCATTGCAGCAACATGGCTATGGATAAAGGGTAGCTCGGCAATTTTTGAGAGTTGATTGTAGGCACTGGGATCGATATCTTCTGTGTAAATCTTAACGGGTACACGACCCTTATTGATAGTTCGTAATATCGGCATGATAAATTTTCCTTAATGTGTGATGCGTCAATAATTAAAGGCAGTTAAATGGAGAGTGGATTCGCGCCACCCTCCAATACAAGCTACTGCTTCAACCGCACCAGCCCGCTCATGACGCTATCAAGACCTCCGTAAACAGACAGGTTGCCAACATTTTCGGTAACCCGCTCAAGAGTCTCGAGTTCCTTCAGCCGCAGCGCCACGCTGTTGCCCTCCATCACCTTAGCGGTGTTGAGAAGCGAGCGTGTCGCATTGGTTTCTTCGCGTCGGCGGATAACGTTGGCCAGGGCCGCTTTTTCCGCCTCCACAACTTTTGCAAGCAAGTCCTTCATATCGCCTGGCAAGATAATATCCTTGACGCCAACGCTCTTCACGTCAACACCAAATCCTGCAAATCGCTGTTCAACAAATTCTGCAAACACGCGATCGATAACAGTCTTGTCTTCCAGCAACGCATCAAGGCGGCGTGTACCTACTGCTGCGCGCAAACTAAATTGCAATTCCTTGTACAACTGATCCAGTGGATCCTTCAAGCTCTGCACAGCCTTTGCTGCATCAACGAACTGGTAGGTCGCAGTAACATTGATACGCAGCGCCACCTTGTCACGGGTCAGAATTTCCTGACCTTGAACCTCAAGTGTTTGTACACGCAGGTCAACACTATCGATCTTGATCTCGCGATCAAAACGCCAGAACGCATGAACCCCTGCTGGCAGGATCTTAATGAACTCACCATCGGTGTACAACAGACCAATATGACTTGCATCGATGCGGCGGATTGCAATCGCGCGAGTCAGAATAGCCTTTGTTCGAACATCAGTTTGGTCGAACAATTGCCGGCTGGCTTGCTTCTCGATCCCAATACTAGCGGTTAGGTCGTAACGTTCCACGACAGTATTCACAATACCCTTCCAATACAACGCACGCTTGTCAGGACCGAGTACGGCTGTCAGTCGATTGTTATGGTAGACAACCGCTACATCATCCCTGCCTGTTTGCACTACTTCAGACAGTCGGTCGATTTCATCACGCTCCGCCTCAAATAAATAGTCAACGAGTCTGTGAGCAAGGCATTTCAGCGGAATGGCAGGCGCTGCAAGAATTGACAGCGGAAGTGTCGGAAGAGCCTGTTGCATCTGATCTTGCCGGAGATTTGCTCGGAACGCTCAGCGACTGAAACGACTTCCTAGAGATGCATGCACCGTATTTATTCGACGGAGAGTTTGATATCGAGGCGCCAAGACCTTGAGGACGCACGATGCAATGCAGCAACCGCCAGGACGCCCCAGCGACTTGGAAAGGCGCGCGCGCCGCAGGCGCCTGTTCCGCTCTATAGACGCATCCTATAAAATAATATATAACTTATTATACACTTGTTATTTAATAACATTTAACTTATATTTAAATCTAGTAATTATAAGCCATGAGTGTTAAATGAAAGCCCAAGAGAGAATACTAGCCAGAAAAAACCTCGATAAGCGTCTGAATATACTCAGAAATTCTGACACATTCACCAGACCACCCCGTGGCTGGATCAAGGCTATCCGCGAAGCGCTTGGCATGACCACAGCACAACTGGGACAACGTATCGGTGTTAGCCAACCCCGCGCCCTGCAAATTGAGAATGCAGAACTAGGGGGAACCTTAACCATAGAATCCTTGGAGCGGGCAGCCCAAGCTATGAATTGCCGCCTTGTCTATGCTCTAGTGCCTATGGAACCACTGCAGACAACGGTTGAGAAGCGAGCCGGTGCGTTGGCAGCCACACGCTTATCGCATACAAACCACACTATGAGTCTTGAAGACCAGTCACTGCATTCCGATGATGCCGATGAACAGCTTCATGATCTGGCAAAAAAATTAGCAGAAAAATCTGGCTCTGAACTGTGGGAGGATTTATGAGTGATCCTCTTGAGCCGATTGATGATGCCTCGACACCATTGGATGGCGATGAACGCGATGGGTTGATCCCTTCCTACATTACCCTGCGCGGTGAACTCAATGAAGCCGAACAAGCCAACATCGTAAAATGCGAAGAATGGGCGTTTGCGAGAAAGCGCAACGTGCTCAGTCAAAAATTCCTCAATGATCTGCATAAACGCATGTTGGGCAACGTGTGGAAATGGGCGGGTGTGTTTCGCAAGAGCGGCAAAAATATCGGTGTCGATGCTTATAAAATATCTCAAGACTTACAGCTGCTGATCGATGATTGCCAATATTGGATAGAACATGAAACATATGCAAAGGATGAGATTGCCACACGGTTTCACCATCGCCTTGTCTTTATCCACCCCTACGGCAATGGCAATGGCCGCCATGCGCGATTAGCCGCTGATCTCCTTCTAACCTCGATGAAACAAAAACGCTTCAGCTGGGGCCGCGTCAGCCTTGTGGATGCAAGCCAAACCCGCGCCCGCTACATCGAAGCACTCCGAGCCGCTGATACTAATGACTACGCACCCCTTTTGGCGTTCGTCAGATCATAGTAGATATTACAAAATAATTTGAAATTTGGCGACAACAAAGTATTTTTGAGCGTGCAGTGTTATCGCTGGAGTAAAACCGGGCTTATTTGCCGGAATAATCAGTAGCAGCTCATACGCTACCTGATCGTATGGCCGCTACTGTTATCAAAGCGGTAGTTCAGAAGTCAAAGTCCTCATCAGCGTCGTTGACCCAGTCATACTGATCCTGATCCTGATCCAAATCCCGCCGCAGCTGTTCGTGATAACGTTCTCGCAACCGTCGTAACGGATCGGCATAGTGATCTTCAAACGCATCCACCATCGCCAGCAGGTACTGCAGCACATCACCGACATTTTCATCACTCAGTGATGGCAGGTAGTCGAACTCTGGCAAGCTGGTGCTGGCATATCGAGGCGCTGATCGCGGAGGCGATTTGGTGGCAGGACGAGACTTATCCGATGGGGTTCGTACAGCCTGTTCTATCGAGCCCAGTGCGCGCTGCCCGTTTGCATTCAATTGGCGGTGGCTACCCCATGGCTTTGTAGATCGATGACTCATGATATTGGCTCCTTGTTAGTTGTTTTATTGGCTGGTTTGGTTGATGGTGATTTATTTGTGACGCCTCTTTTCTTGCTGGCACGCTGCTTTGCTTCATGCATGCGGTAGGAATCGCCTTCGATGACGATGATGTCCGAGTGATGCACCAGGCGATCAACAATAGCTACCACGCTACCGTTGTCAGGGAACATGTCAGCCCATTCTCCAAAAGCCTTGTTGGTAGTGACTACTGTGCTTTTGGTTTCGTATCGTCTGTTAATGATTTCAAAGAGCAGATCAGCATGCCTGTCGCCATAGGTCATGTAGCCAATCTCATCAATGGTCAGTACATCAGGGCGGGCGTAGTGCTTTATTCGACGACGCAGCGCTAGATCACCGTCCTGGGCAGCCAGGTCACCGAGCATGTGTGCAGCGTTGACATACAAGGCACTATGACCGTGCATCACCGCCTGATAAGTGATGTTCTGTGCAATGGTAGATTTGCCTAATCCATTGCTGCCAAGCAGGACGATATTGCCAGCCTGTTTGACAAAGCCTAGCGTCATCGCTTCACTGATGGCGGCTTTGTCAAAGCGCTTAGGCCACTGCCAATCGAATTCGCTCAACGGTTTGAATGTGCCAATACGGGCGGCACTCATGCGCCGCTCCAGAGTGCGGCGGGTGCGCTCGTGTTCTTCCCACTCTAACCAGGTGCTGGTCCAACGGTGCTGCTCATCAGTAAGCTCGTCCCAGTGCGCCAGCAAACCATGCAGCTTTAGCGTGCTGGCTAGCTGATGCAGATGCGCAAGATCAGGAACTGTCGGTGTGCTGATGCTCATGGTGTGTTCTCACTGTGCGATGCCTGAGTGCTCTGGGCGTTGTCGGTGTTGTGTGAGCCTTCGTCCGCATCATTGTCCTGTGCCGCCAGCTCATACTCGCCATTGATCTGGTCGTAATCAGCCAGTGAGCCGGTGCGTATCGAGATGTTCTGGGCGCAAGCTTTCTCAGGCAACGGTACCGTCAGTGGTGGTGGACGGTTACGCTGTTCACGGCGTCGCTCAAGAGCCAGACGAACCGCATTGGGATGCGGCACATTACGCTCGAGGGCTTCGTTGATAGCGGCCTCGAGCTCGGTTGCACCATAGCCGTCAAGCAACTGGAGCAATTCACGGCTCAGGGTGCTGGGTCGATAATCTCGTTCAGCCCCTCGGCGTATTAGCTCGGCACTGCGCGGTACGCTGTGTGCCAGTCTGTCCTGCGCCCGTTGGTGTCGGGCGGTGCGCTTGTAGTCAATCAGCGCTTGTATATGAGCCGGGTTCTCGATTTGTTCGCCCTTGCCAAAGTGGCGTTCATGATCGGCAATGACAGTGGCGCCATCGAGAATACGCACACGTTCAAGGGACGCCAGTACCGTTAAAGCACGTCGGGTATGGGTATGTTGCACGCTATAATCATTGAGATCATATCTGACATAGGGGGTCTTACCGACAGAAACCGTCACGCGCTCATCAGTGGCAAAGGGGTTATCCGGCAATGCCAGTAATGAAGGCTTTTCTCTTGCAAAGGCTTCACCGACACTGATCGTTGGATCCTGTGGGCAAGGGCGAGCCGCCGCTTGCCCCAGGCACCAGCGTTCGGCTTGCTTATTCAAGTCACTAATGTCAGAGTAAGTACGGGCCGCAAAGAATGAATCTCTTATAAAACGAATGGATCTCTCGACGCGCCCTTT
>Ga0209828_1001302_pt1 | contig 22765 bp, 22 predicted proteins | sample MaitaG_FD_187429 | JGI IMG/M metagenome (GOLD analysis project Ga0209828, IMG submission 187429) | Marine algal microbial communities from Maine, USA - Maine_Asex2 metaG (SPAdes) (version 2) | ecosystem: Host-associated > Algae > Red algae > Unclassified | place: Maine, USA | collected 2015-01-05
GAGCATCGACAGGCTGGTGTCGATTGCCAACATTATGGTTGTAGGTTCGACCAGCTCTTCTTGGGCCGTTGCAGGTTCAGCGCTCGGCGCCGTGGATGCAGGCTCGGCGGCCGTGGCAGCGGTGTTGAGCACAGGGTCAGCGCTACAACCAAGCGTTGCAATTGCGATGGCGAGCAGCAGGCATACGCGCTGTAGATACGGTCTCCGTCGTAGCACGATCATCCCTATCTATATCCAGACCAGTGATGAAACCGGTCGCCAGCCGATCCGGGGTGCAGTCTGCCGTCATGCAGTTTCGGCGCGAGCAGATCAAACCGGACAACTGCGGGTGTTGTTGGGTCGTTGCTACCGGTTGGATCTTCCCAAGCAGGGAACACGTCAAATCCCATCTCGGTGACGATGGCGTCAGAAGCGTTTGTTAGATAGCTGAGGACGATCTGCCAGTCACCGCCCAGTCCGTGTGGATTGTGTGATCTTCCATGATTGGCGAGCAGCCAAGAAATACGGCCGAGAGGCCTTCGAGGTAGGCCGAAGGCAGTACATCTTTGTAGACCTTGGCGGCCTGCTGTTGAAACGGTAGTTCCCACGGTTCGTCATCATCGCCCGCCGGATTGCCGAATCGATGTGCTTGTTCGACGCTCTTGGCCCAGAACCGAATTCGTCCTGCGTACAAGGCCACAACACCAACGATTCAAAAGGCGCTCGTGAGCGAGCTCGACGTGCCTGCAGCCCTTGCCAACGACATCCTCCTAGACATCACTGCCTGACCACCACCAGAGTTAGACGGCGGGTCCGTATACAGCCCGTAAGGGACAGAGGCGCTGTTGAGATATGTCCATGTCCGAGCAGGGAAGCGTTGCTTGCATTGTCTACTGCTGAACGTTTGGTCTACAGCGGAAGGCGGAACGCCGGCTTGTCCTGCAGCACTTGGTCGAGAACGATCGATTGCCCAAGCAGCGCCAGGACTCGGCGCGTTCGGGAGAGCGGGTGGACTGGAAACCGGTCGTCGTAGCGAGGGCCGTCGAGATCCTGAGTTCCCTCAAGTCTCCCATCTGAGGAGCGGACGATTCCCTTCGCCATGAGCTGCTCTATCAAGATTATGAGCTGCTCTATCAAGATTGCCTCTCGGACGCCTGTCGTGCCCCGCTCTTCACACTGGACCTTCACTACATAGCTGCAATCAGTGAAGGGCAAAGTCAGCGAGCCGACATAGGTCAGGCCGCTCGGCTGTTGTGGCGCCTTCACGATCTGGCGCAGCACGAGCCGGTCGCCGATCTCAACAACTGACATCTCCACACGCAGGTCACCGGAACGCTGCAGCAGTGTTCGGAACTCCTCGAAGGTCCGGGTGGTCGGCAGGTTCGGCTACTGTGTGCAGCTCTTGATTCGGCGACTGAACATGGAGGCGCGAGCGATGTCGGGACATCCAATGATCGGATTCGATCCGAAGTGGGGAACACCCGAGGGCTACATCATTGACATGACCCGACACATCTGGGAAGGGCGGGGAGTCGATGATCTTGATCATCTCTACGCGACTGATATCCCGGTTCGCTTTCCGGGTGGGTCGACCGTTGGCAACCAGATCGTGATCGACAACACGTGGGCCACGCTCACGGCATTTCCCGATCGGCAACTGTTGGGCGAAGACGTCATCTGGAGCGACGACGGTGACGGCGGCTTCTTGTCCTCGCATCGCATCATCTCGACGGCCACCCATCGTGGCGACGGCGCATTCGGCAAGGCGACTGGCACCAAGCTTGTGTTCCGCACGATCGCAGACTGTGCTGCCCGCGAGAATGCGATCTACGACGAATGGCTCGTGCGCGATGTCGGCGCCATGGTGCGTCAGCTCGGTCATTCACCCCGCGACTTCGCAGCCCAACAGATCGATACCGAAGGTGGAGCCAATTCGGCAATTCGACCGCTGACGCCCGACACAAGTCCGGCCGCCGTGTACACCGGCCGTGGAAACAATCACCGTGCAGGAGCTAGATATGCCGAGTTGCTTACTGCTGTGGCAAGCGGCGACAGCCAGGTCGTCCAAGCGAAGTGGGACCGTGCAGCGCAGCTTGAGTTACCTGGCGGTGTTGCGGATTTCGGATGGAACGCGGTTAGTCAGTTCTGGAACGCACTCCGCGCCGCATTGCCCGACGCCAACCTTGTGATCGAGCATCAGATCGGTCGCGATGACCCCGGGCTTGGTGAACGGGCCGCACTACGGTGGTGGCTATCGGGCACCCATACTGGAGATGGCGTGTTCGGCGAGCCGACGGGTGCGCCAGTCCACATCATGGCGACAAGCCATGCCGAGTTCGGTCCTTGGGGCCTGCGTCGTGAGTGGATCATCTTTGACGAGGTCGCTGTCTGGAAGCAGATCTTGCTGAGCAGCTAGCGAGAATGTTCTCCTTGACAGCAATGACTACGTAGTCATATTGTGTCACGCGTGAGGGGTTCTAGGGGGACCGGTCGCGTCACGAGCCATAACGTTGCGACCGAAGCTGGTGTATCGCAGGCGACTGTTGCGCGCGTCTTCTCGGCACCCGAAAAGGTCGCTGATGCTACTCGTGTCAGGGTCCTCGATGCCGCAGAGCGCCTCGGGTACGTGCCAAATGCCATCGCTCGAAGCCTCAAGGCGCAGCGCACCGACATCGTCGGTGCCGTCGTGCCTGCAACCGGGGAGTATTGGCAGCATGTACTGACAACGTTCTCACGGCTTCTCAATGAACGCCGTAAGCAGCTATTGCTCTTCAGCTTTGACAATGTGTCGCAACTCGGACCGCTTCTGCAGACGGTGGCGCAGTATCAGGTCGACGGCTTGATTCTGGCGTCGGCAAACATCTCACCTGCGCGACTCGCAGCGATGTCGCACAATGACCTACCGGTTGTTGCATTCAACCAACCAGCGGCACTCGACCTGGTGCCCTCGGTGACCGTCGACAATGAACTTGGTATGCGTCAATTGGCTGAACATCTCGTTGCCAAGGGCATCTCGCGATCCGTGTTCGTTGGGGGAGTCGCAGCGACCTCGACGGATCAAACTCGATACCGCGGTGCAGTTGCGGCGCTCGGCGAACATGGTATTGCTTGCCCGTACGTCGAGGCTGGTGCCTTTAGCTACGAAGCCGGCTACAAGTCGGCCCGTCAGCTCGCTGAAGCCGGGCTGCCCGACGCCATCATGGTCGCAAGCGACGAGGTCGCCTTTGGGCTCATTGATGGTCTGCGTGAGATGTCAATCGAGGCGCCGCGAGACGTGCTGATCACTGGCTTCGACGGCCTGCCCCAAGCCTCGTGGGCTGGCTATGACCTGACCACGCTCGAACAACCGACCGAGCTGCTTGTCGAGCACGCGGTTGCAAACGTGATTGCCCAGAACGATGCCACATCGGTGATCGTACCCGGAACCATTCGTCAAGGAAGGACGACCGACAATGCCTGAGCTCCTCAAGGACGCCACCGCCAAGGCAGCGCATGGTGCAAACAGCGAACTCACCGACACGGTGCGCGGAATCATTGCCGACATCGACGATCGCGGTGAGACTGCAGTGCGCGAGCTCTCGCAGAAGTTTGACAACTGGGCGCCAGAAGCCTTTCGCCTTCGTGACGAAGAAATCGCCGAGGTTGTCGCCAGCGTCGACCCGCAAACGATCGACGACATCCGATTCGCCCAGACACAGATCCGCAATTTTGCCGAGGCGCAGCTCGCGACCTTGAGCGACGTCGAAGTCGAGACCCTGCCTGGCGTCTTCCTCGGACACCGCAACATCGCAGTATCGAGTGTCGGCTGTTACGTGCCTGGTGGGCGCTACCCGATGGTAGCCAGCGCCCACATGTCGGTTCTGACCGCAAAGGTCGCTGGCGTTCCCAGAGTTGTTGCGATGACTCCGCCAATCAACGGCGAGATTCCGGCCGAGACCGTTACCGCGATGCATCTGGCGGGTGCCGACGAGATCTATCTGCTCGGAGGCATTCAGGCCGTCGCTTCAATGGCGATCGGCACCGAGTTTGTCGACCCAGTTGACTTCATCGTTGGCCCCGGTAACGCGTTTGTCGCGGAAGCCAAGCGACTGTTATTCGGTCGAGTCGGCATCGATCTGCTCGCCGGGCCAACCGAAACGCTGGTAATCGCCGACGACACGGTCGACGCCGAGATGTGTGCAACCGACTTGCTTGGTCAGGCCGAACATGGGCCAACCTCACCGGCAGTGCTGCTGACCACGAGTCGCGAGCTTGGTATGGCGACTATTGCTGAAGTCGCCCGCCAGCTTGAGACGCTCGCGACCGCCGACATCGCGTCGCAGAGTTGGGACGACTACGGCCGAGTCATCCTGTGCGAAGACAACGCCGAAATGTTGAACGTTGCCGAGGATCTCGCGTTCGAACATGTGCAGGTAATGACCAACGACGATGACTACTTCTTTGACAACATGGTCAACTACGGCGCCCTGTTCCTTGGGCCGATGACCAACGTCAGCTACGGCGACAAGGTCATTGGCACCAACCACACACTGCCCACCCAAGGTGCAGCCCGGTACACGGGCGGTCTGTGGGTCGGAAAGTTCATCAAGACTGTCACCCATCAACGGGTTACCAATGCGGCATCGAGCGCCATGATCGGTGAGTACTGCAGCCGACTGTGCGCGATCGAGAACTTTGCTGGTCACCAGGCGCAAGCCGATATCCGTATCGCCCGCTACGGCTCAACTGACGCCGAGGCAACCGCCTAGTGCCACTCGCTGTTGTATCGGGCGCCTCGGGCGGTATTGGTTCTGCGATCGCTCGCCGACTCGCGTCCGACGGTATGCAGGTTGTCGTCGGGTACAACACGAATGTTGCCGCGGCCGAGGCGGTCGTTAACACACTCGACGGAACCGGGCATCGTGCGGCGGCTATGCCGATGACCGATTCCATGGCACTAACAGCAGTCGCAGCTGAGGTCGCTGTCGATCACAAAGCGATCGATGTGCTCGTGAACTGCGCAGGCAAGACCAAGCCGGTGCCACACGACGATCTTGATCAGCTCGATGACACGCTGATCGACGACATCTTTGCCACCAACTGGCGCGGTCCATTCGCCAGCGTTCGGGCGTTCCGCTCGCTACTCGAAGCAGCTGACGCACCCGTCATCGTCAACATCTCATCGGTCGCTGGCGTCACTGGCCAAGGGTCGAACGTGGCCTACTGCGCATCGAAGGCCGCACTCGACAGTATGACTCGGTCACTGGCTCGGGCTCTCGGTCCTACCATTCGAGTCGTGTCGGTATCGCCGGGCTGGGTGCTTGGCGAGTATGCGGAGCGCATGCCAACCGCGCTGCTCGATACTCAACGCGATGCAACCCCGCTCGGCCGGCTCGCAACCGCCGACGACGTTGCCGCTGCAGTCAGTGCAACGGTACGAGATATGCCCTTTACGACAGGTTCCATCATCACCGTCGACGGCGGCCGCCCACTGGGCACTTCATGAGCAGCGCCTCCCACTCGATCGATCCGGCCGAGGCCGCCCGGCGCATCATTGAGCCCAGCCAGTTCATTGCTGATACCGAAGCGTTCGTTGACGTACGCATCGAACGCAGCAAGGGCAAGGCGAGCTATTCATTCATTGGGCCCGGTGTCAGCCAGAACGCTGCTCAATCGATCAATCTGACCGTGCCCCACGGATTCAACGTCGGCGCGGCGAGCATGCCCCACGGCGTAGTGAATAATCCGCACCTGCACTACACCGCTGAGGTGTTTATCTGCACTCGCGGCAGCTTTAAGATGACGGTCGGGCGGAACAGTGAACAGGCGGTCGACATTGAGGTGGGCGATGTTTTCGTCGCTCCGACATGGGTGTTTCGGGGTTTCGAAAACACTGGCCCCGACGACAGCTGGGTCTTTGTGGTGCTCGGGGGAGACGACACCGGCGGCATCATCTGGTCTCCCGACGTGCTCCGCGAAGCCGCAGACACCGGTCTTCATCTGGCCCCTGATAACTCGTTGATTGACGCAGCGGCAGGCGAATCACCTGAGTCGGTTGTCACTCCCGCGTCTGACGCGGCGCTTGCACACATCGACAGCTATTCCGACGATCAACTTGAAGCGCATGTCGTGCGCAACGACAGTCGTGCCTGGTCCGACCAGGCATTGTTGTCGAGCGTGCTACCCGGTCACACCTCGGCCGTCGCGCCGGCGCTCGGCTTCGGCATGACCGAAGACCGCCGTCATCGGGCACCAGTAATGACTGCCCAAGGATTCTCGGTCGAGTGGCTGCGCCTCGCCCCCGGGCAGAGCACCGGCACACATCGCCTGGCCGAGTCCCAAGTACTTTTACTAGCAGAGGGCGACTGGTCGATCGGCTTCAATCGAGATGACAGGGTGATCGAATCACAGCCAGCTCACGGGTCGGTTGTTTCAGTGCCGCCAGATACCTGGCGTAACTTCACCAATGTTGGTTCATCAAATGCAATCGCTGCGGTGGTGTGTGGCACCGATTCGCCAAACGTGATCGAGTGGCACGAAACCATTCGCAACGCCGCCGCCGCTGCTGGCTTCGTACGGGACGCGTCGGCCAAGATCGCCCCCGTCGAACTACTGCCTGGTGGCGAGCGATGAACGTCTGCTTCTTGGCGGAATCGCTTTGTGATCGACGCATGTTTGGTCGCCAGATCGTGGCGGCGACCGCTGCAGGTCACAACGGCACCTTTGCCGACATGACCAGCGACGACTCGATCGAAGTTCACCGCGATCTGGCCCAACTTCTGCCTACCACTCGCCTCGAGATCGAGCCTGACGCAGCCCATCTTTCGAAGCTCGATCAGCCCGACGCCCTGGCACCGGCGTTGGTCCAATGGCTCATATTCTGCACCAAACAGATCCAAACCCAGGAGGGAACCCATGAATACCAACATGCATAGGTGGCGACGTCTGCTCACCATTCTGTTCGCGTTTGCACTGCTTGCTTCGGCGTGCGGTAGCAGTGATGGCGACGATTCGGCATCAGAATCCGATGCGGCTGACCAAGCCGACTCGGCTAACGATGGCAGCACAGATGACGAAGAAGATGCCATGGATGACGAAGAAGATGCCATGGAAGATGGAGAACCCGCTCCGACGCCAGAGCCAGTCGAGATCGACGAGTCGACGACCATCTCTGACGAGTGTGGCATTCCAAACCCTGCCGACGAGGTCGAACTTGACATTTTGGGTTGGGAGTTCCCGATCACGACGGCGTATGCCGAAGAGTTTGAGGACTGCGAAGACGGCAACTACTCGATCAACTACCAGTTTCTCGATTCGGCTGCAGCGCAAGAGCAGATGAAGCTCGATGCGGCCACGGGTGATCCTGAGTTTGAGATCTATCAGGGTTCAAACAGTTTCCTGTTGGAGCTTGCGAACGCTGGCAGCCTGATGCCGCTCAACGATCTGATCGCCAAGTACGGCGCGGAATACGACCTCGACCAGATTGATTCGTCGTTCCTCGACTTTGTGTCAATCGATGGCAATATCTATGGCGTGCCTGCGGTTTCGAACACGATGCACGTGTTCTACAACGAGCCGGTTTTGTCTGATCTTGGTGTTGCTGTTCCAACCACGTTCGCCGAAGCACTCGAGGTTTGCCCGACGATCCAGGATGCTGGTTATGACGTTGGCTTCATTTACAACTTGTCTGCGGGTTGGTCGTGGCGCATCGAGTTCGATGCGATCTTGGGTTCGCTTGGTGTTGATCCGGTTGATCCAGTGACGGGTGAGCCGAACTTCAATAGCCCTGAGGGCGTCGAGGCAGCCAACATTCTCAAGGACATGTGGGAGACCTGTGGTGGTTCTGCTGCGGGTTCGTACAGCCTTGATGACATTCAGGCTGCGTTCCAGACTGGCGAGATTGTGCTGGGTCACACCTGGGCATCACGCGCTGGGGCAATGGATGATCCCGAAGCTTCAAGCGAAGTTGGCAACATTCAGTACGCACCGGCGTTGAGCGTTGACGGTTCGATTCTGGCAGCACCTGCCTATGTCGATGGCTGGGGAATCCCAACCGGTACTGACCCAGCACTGGTCGAAGACATCTTCCTGTCGATCCTGGCCGCGACCGACTTGGAGAGCCAGGAAACGGCTGCCGAGTTTGGTCTCGTAACCCGCGCGGGTGTTTCGCACCCCAACGGTCCGCGTGACGCTGCTGCTGCTGAGACCAGCCTGGTCAATGGCAAGGGTCCAGACCTGTCGCACCCAGCTGCGGGTGTTGCTCGCGCCAAGCTTGGTGATGCACTCATTCAGATCCTCGACGGCGCGTCAATCGAAGACGTACTCGCCGAGGCCGAAACGACCTACCTCGAAGAAGCCGGTGACCTCATCGGTGGCGGCGCATCAGCCGAACCGGTCGCGTTCGACAATGTGATCAGCGACGAATGCGCCATCCCTGCGGTCGATGGTGTTGAGCTTGACATTTTGGGTTGGGAGTTCCCGATCACGACGGCGTATGCCGAAGAGTTTGAGGACTGCGAAGACGGTGGCTACTCGATCAATTACCAGTTTCTCGATTCGGCTGCAGCGCAAGAGCAGATGAAGCTCGATGCGGCCACGGGTGATCCTGAGTTTGAGATCTATCAGGGTTCAAACAGTTTCCTGTTGGAGCTTGCGAACGCTGGCAGCCTGATGCCGCTCAACGATCTGATCGCCAAGTACGGCGCGGAATACGACCTCGACCAGATTGATTCGTCGTTCCTCGACTTTGTGTCAATCGATGGCAATATCTATGGCGTGCCTGCGGTTTCGAACACGATGCACGTGTTCTACAACGAGCCGGTTTTGTCTGATCTTGGTGTTGCTGTTCCAACCACGTTCGCCGAAGCACTCGAGGTTTGCCCGACGATCCAGGATGCTGGTTATGACGTTGGCTTCATTTACAACTTGTCTGCGGGTTGGTCGTGGCGCATCGAGTTCGATGCGATCTTGGGTTCGCTTGGTGTTGATCCGGTTGATCCAGTGACGGGTGAGCCGAACTTCAATAGCCCTGAGGGCGTCGAGGCAGCCAACATTCTCAAGGACATGTGGGAGACCTGTGGTGGTTCTGCTGCGGGTTCGTACAGCCTTGATGACATTCAGGCTGCGTTCCAGACTGGCGAGATTGTGCTGGGTCACACCTGGGCATCACGCGCTGGGGCAATGGATGATCCCGAAGCTTCAAGCGAAGTTGGCAACATTCAGTACGCACCGGCGTTGAGCGTTGACGGTTCGATTCTGGCAGCACCTGCCTATGTCGATGGCTGGGGAATCCCAACCGGTACTGACCCGGCACTGGTCGAAGACATCTTCTTGGCAATTGCTGCTGCAACTGACTTGGAGAGCCAGGAAACGGCTGCCGAGTTTGGTCTCGTAACCCGCGCGGGTGTTTCGCACCCCAACGGTCCGCGTGACGCTGCTGCTGCTGAGACCAGCCTGGTCGACGGCAAGGGTCCAGACCTGTCGCACCCAGCTGCGGGTGTTGCGCGCGCCAAGCTTGGTGACGCACTCATTCAAATCCTCGACGGCGCGTCAATCGAAGACGTACTCGCCGAGGCCGAAGCTGCCTACCTCGAGGAAGCCGGTGACCTGATCGGTTAACACCGACCAGCGTTATCTGCCAACGAGCTACTGGGGTGGGCCGAGTCTGTCTTTCACAGACATCTCGGTTCACCCCGATAGAGGCCGCAGTGTCAAGCAAGGAAATATGAAGAGAACAGTCAGGGGAGGGAAATGAATAGGCGAACGTTCTGGGGCTTCACAATCCCAAGCGTCGGCGTGATGCTTGTACTGATGGTCTTCCCCTTGGTGACGACAGTCTGGTTCAGTCTCCATCGACTCAAGATTGAAGACATCGATAACCCGACGTGGCTCGGGCTCGAGAACTATCGAGAACTGCTGAGTGATGAACAGTTCTGGGCCGCCATGCGGTTCACACTCATTTTTGTCGCGGCGACCGTGCCGCTGCACATGATCTTTGGCCTCGGCGTCGCGCTGCTGCTCGACAAGGTCGCTCGTGGCCGGGCCGTCTATATGGCAGCGCTGCTGCTGCCCTTCATTGTGACCCCGGTTGTGGGCACGGTCATCTACAAGGACCTCTTCGAGCGTGGTGGCCTGATCGCCTGGCTCTACGAAGTCTGGCGCGACACGCCGTTCGTCGTCACCTCGGGCAATGTGAAATGGCTCATCATCATCCAGTCGGTATGGCACGTGATGCCATTCTCGATGATTACCTTCTTTGCTGGCCTGCAAACGTTGCCGGCCGAACGAGCCGAAGCCGCGGCCATTGATGGTGCCAGCTATTGGCGCAACCTCTGGCACGTCGTCCTGCCGCACCTGCGAGTGCTCATCTTGTTTGTTGCCCTGATTTCGATAATGGACGCCTACCGCGTCTATGACAGCGTCTTCGTCTTCGCTGGCGATCGCTTCACCGACGCCCACACCCTGCAGGTGTACAACGTCGAGCAAGTACTCGACCCAAACATTGGCCGGCTCGGCAAGGGTTACGCCATTGCGGTCTTGAATATCATCGGCATCTTTGTGGTGTTGATTCCCTTCCTGTACAAGTCGTACAAAGATCAGATTGCTGAGCGAACGTGATGGGGTTCCTGCGGTCGTTCAGTCGACACACAACGCTAATCATCCTGGTCATCTGGAGCGTGCTGCCTTTCACGTGGGCCATCCAGTCATCGATCAAGTTCACCCGCGATGTTGCTCGCAAAGAGCCCGTCCTGTGGGACTACGAGACGACGTCGAACGCCTACAACAAGTTCTGGCTCGAAGACGAAGACATCAACATGTACAAGGTGTTGGCGTTCATTCTGGCCTTCGCCGCTGTGGCGCTTCTGGTTGCCATGGTCGGTCGTCGAGTCAGCGCTGGCTCGTCGTGGTCGCTCGGCTTCGTCGACCTCGCCAAGTTCGTGGCCTACGTCGCTGTCGGGCTGGTCGTTCTTGTTCCTGTCGTGCTGCTTGTTGTGCAACTCATCAAGTGGGACTGGATCGGCCTTCTTCTCGCCATCCCCATAATTGGCTTGATCAGCTTTCTGTGCTGGCGATTCCCACCCGTGATCAAGCTCGATCGCACCGATACCTATAGCAATGGCCGTGGCTGGCCATTCTTCGTCGCCGTGCCCGTTGTGCTCGGCTTCGGCATGTGGCTGTTTCCCAAGACGTTCGAAGTCGAAGACGAGTACTGGTTTTTCGTGAACTCGATCATCGTGACCGTGCTGACCATGATCATCTCGATCAGCATTGGGCTGCTCGCTGGTTACGCGCTGGCCCGATACTCGGGCCTGTCGGGTGCGGTGATTTTGATCATTGCGCTCGCGTTTCGTGCGCTGCCTCGAACGGCCTTCGTGCTGCCGTATTACTTCGCAGCGCAAAAGCTTGGCATCCTCGACTCGAGGCTGGTGATCGTGATGGCCCTTGTCGCCGTGAATCAGCCGTTCACCATCTGGATGTTCCGTACGTTCTTTATGGACGTGCCGAAGGAGATGGAAGAAGCAGCCATGATGGACGGCGCCACTCGATTCGAAGCGTTCCGCAAGGTGATCATTCCCATAATGTGGCCCGGCATTATTGCCACGTCACTGTTCACCCTGCTGCTGGCCTATAACGAATACCTCTTCGTGCGTGTGCTCGCACCAACGAACTGGACGCTGCCCGTGGCCATCGTGTCGCTTACTGGTGGTGAAAGTTCCCGCACGATCACCGAGGCTGCGGCTGCATCGGTATCGATCACGCTTCCGATCATCATCGTGATCATCCTGTTCCAGAAGCACCTGGTTAAAGGCCTGGGCGCAGGCGCGGTGAAAGGATAGTGATGGCCGTCGATCTACAAACAGCTAAAGACGTGGTACGTGCCATGCACGCAGATTTTGACACTGCCGATCCCATTGATATTGGGTCAGTGCTCGCTGGCCACACGACCGATGACTGGTTGTGGCGTGGGATGCACCCTTTCTATGAACTGGTCGGACCCCATGTGGTAGCCAATGAGTTCTGGGCCTCATTTCTTCACGCCTTCTCGCCGGTGCAACGTCGAGCCGATGTGTTCTTCGCCGGTGCGAACGAGGTCGACGATGGCGAATCGACCTGGGTGGTCGAGATGGGTCATCTGCTTGGTCTCTTTGATCACGCTTGGCTCGATATCCCACCCACAGGCCGCATGTGTTTTGTCCGCTATGCAGAGTTCAATCGGGTGAACGCCGATGGGCGCATCGACGAGTCGTCGATGTTCATCGACATTCCAGATGTGATGGTTCAAGCTGGTCAAAACCCCTTCCCTCCACACACCGGCTCGCACCATCTCTATCCCGGGCCCCGCAGCCACGACGGTCTACTTTACGGCCCCAGCGACGAGACCGAGGGCCCTGCCACGCTCGCGCTCGTCAACACAATGATGAGCGACCTAGGCGAGGCCAACCGCATCGCTAACGAGACCGGTGTGAACGTCATTTCGATCGAGGTCATGCAGAAGACCTGGGCCGACGACATGATTTGGTCGGGGCCTGCCGGTATTGGGGCTTCGTACACGATCGACCGTTACCAGCAACAGCACTCGTATCCGTTCCGGTTCCATCTCACCGACAAGGTATTCAACGGCCACATCGCCCGCTTCGCCGAGGGTAACTACGCCGGCTTCTTTGGCTGGGCGAACCTGTCGAACCGTGCGACCGGCGGCTTCCTCGGAATGCCAGCCAGCACCACGGCCGACATGAGAGTCGTCGATATCTATCGTCGCGAAGGCGACAAGCTTGCCGAGAACTGGGTCATCATCGATCTGCTGCACTGGTTGTCGATGCAAGGCCTCGACGTACTCGAGCGCATGCGACAACTCAACGGACAAGCGAGGTTTGGACAATGAAGGGTTCACGCCCCGGGCAGGCAGCGCTGACCCGAAACACCGACATGTCGAAGACCGAAGAGACGAAAGCCGTCATCGAGGGCATGGTCGACGGTCTGAACGATCATCGCATCGACGACATCGGCCAGTTCTTCAGCGAAGGGTTTCGCTGGATCGGTAACACCGGTTGTGGCACCAAGACGGGGCTGCAGGAGTTTCAAGACAATTGGCAACGGCCGTTCCAAGCAGCGTTCGCCGACAAGGTATGTGTCGATGAGGCTCGGCTCTTCATGGGGGAGTGGGCGGCAGCATTCGGCCGCCAGGAAGCAACCCACGCTGGCGAGTTCATGGGCATCGCGGCCACCGGAACGCGCATCGAGATTCGGTACATGGACTTTTGGAAGGTCGTCGACGGCCGTATCGAAGACAACTGGGTCATGGTCGATTTCCCCCACGTACTGGCCCAACTCGGCGTCGATCCGTTCGATGGTGAGGGCTGGGAGGCCTACGACCGCGGCGAGAAGATCGCTCCCAGCCCCGCTGAGAACGCGAAGGACCGCCCATGAAGTCGGCAACGAACAGGGCCTTTGTGTCCATGAACGACCCCCGGAGGGAACAATGGCTGGCGTAAAACTCGACAAGATCACCAAGGTGTACCCGAATGGTTTTCAGGCGGTCACAGAGCTGAGCCTGGACCTCGAAGACGGTGAGTTTATGGTGCTCGTAGGCCCATCAGGCTGCGGCAAGTCAACCGCCTTGCGCATGATTGCTGGTCTCGAAGACATCAGCGGCGGCGAGCTATACGTCGGTGACCGGCTGGTCAACGACGTCGCGCCGAAAGATCGTGATATCGCCATGGTGTTTCAGAATTATGCGCTGTACCCACAAATGTCGGTGCGTGACAACATCGGCTTCCCCCTGCGTTTGAAGAAGACGCCCAAGGGCAGTCGGCTCGAACAGGTTAACGGTGCCGCTCGCATTCTTGAGTTGATGGAACAGCTTGACAAGAAGCCGGCAACGCTATCTGGCGGCCAACGTCAGCGTGTAGCGATGGGTCGTGCCATCGTGCGCCGACCATCGGCCTTCTTGATGGATGAGCCCCTGTCGAATCTCGATGCGAAACTGCGGGTGCAGATGCGCGCCGAGATTGCGAGCATTCAGCGGGACCTGGGTGTGACGACGTTCTATGTGACCCATGATCAGGTCGAAGCAATGACCATGGGCGATCGGGTTGCCGTAATCAAGGACGGCGTCCTGCAACAAGTGGCTGCCCCCGAAGACCTGTACGCCAACCCAGCCAATGTGTTTGTCGCCGCATTCATTGGTTCGCCCTCGATGAATCTGTACGAGGGCACTATTACCAACGCCAGTGGCGACTACTCGGTGCAGCTCGGCGATCAGTCGATCAACATTCCCGACGAAGTCGTGACCACGCGAGACAGTTTGGCTGGTCGAATTGGTGAGCCGCTTATCGTGGGCATCCGCCCCGAAGATCTCGAAGATGCAGCGCTCGATCCCACCCATCCTGCAGATCAGCGCCTGACAGCAACGATCGATGTGCGTGAAGCACTCGGGGCCGAGACGTTGTTGCACTTTGGCATTCGGGCCCCGCATGTAGATAGCGGCGACCCCGATGCGCTGGAAGAACTTGGTGACGATGAGTTCAGCCGATGCACCGCTCGTTGTAGCCCCCGCAGCGTTGCCAAGGTCGGTGAAAGGATCGCACTGAACGTCGATTCGTTCCGGCTGCACTTCTTTGATACGTCCACCCATCTCGCACTCGACTGAAGCCAGTCAGATCCAGCGCCAAAGGAATTGAGCATGAAGACGAGCACCGATCGTATTCTCACGACTCATGTCGGAAGCTTGCCTCGTAACGAGGTAGTCAGCGCCGGCATTTTCGCCATCGAAGCCGAAGAAGATCTAGATCTCGAGGCGCACGAACGTGAGATCGCTCAGGCCGTCGTTGCAGTGGTCGAGCGGCAGGTCGCCGTCGGCATCGACGCAGTGAGCGACGGCGAAATGAGCAAGCTCAGCTATGCCACCTACATCAAGGATCGAATCACCGGCTTTGAAGGGGACAGTCCTCGCCGGGCACCCGCTGATCTCGAGGACTTTCCTGGGTTCCTCGAGCGCCAAGCAAAGACGGGTGGCACCCCCACGTATCGACGGCCGCAGTGTGTTGGCCCAATCGCGGTTAAGGACATGCAACCATGCCTGACTGATTTGGCGAATCTGCAGGCGGGCGTCAACGCGCACCAACCAACTGACGCGTTCATGAACGCAGCGTCTCCCGGCGTGATCGCGTTGTTCCAACCAAACTCGCACTACGAGGACCACGAGGCCTACTTGTACGCACTCGCCGATGCTATGTCTGCCGAGTACCAGGCAATCGTCGACGCTGGGTTCGTGCTGCAGCTTGACTCGCCCGATCTCGGCCTGGGTCGCCACATGATGTTCAAGGGTCAACCCGACGAAGAGTACGAGCGACTCGCCAACCTTCATGTCGACGCGCTGAACCATGCCACCCGCGACATCGATGCCGAGAACATGCGGTTGCATATCTGCTGGGGTAACTACGAGGGGCCGCACACTCACGATGCTCCAATGGAGCAAGTACTTCCAATCGCGCTGCGAGCAAAGCCGCAGGCACTGCTGTTCGAGTCATCGAACCCTCGTCACGCCCACGAGTGGAAGGCATTCGCCGAGGCCGATATCCCTGACACCAAGGTGCTCGTGCCAGGCGTGATCGACTCGACCACCCACTTTGTGGAACACCCCGAACTCGTCGCACAGCGCATCGAGCGCTTCGCCAACATCGTTGGCCGTGAACGGGTCATGGCCGGGGTCGATTGTGGATTCTCGACCTTTGCTGGATACGCGGGAATCGAGACCGAGATCGCTTACACCAAGTTGGCTGCGTTGTCCGAAGGTGCAGCCATCGCGTCTGATCGCCTTTGGTGATGACAGTGGCCGATCAGGCGGTGCATGCACAGAACAAGGCACTCATTGCGACCTTTCGGTCTGCGATGTATGACTGGACACCTGATGGGGTGCAGCATGCCATTGCGAGCAGCTTCGCAGCTGATGCCAGGGTGCAGCTGGCGTTTCCGTTCGAGGAGTTGGATGGCCCAGCCGGTTGGTACGGCGAGGCGCTATCGCCGCTCGCAGACGCGTGGCCCGACATCGAACGCCGAGACACAATTGTCGCCGCGGGACCAACCGAGCAGGGTGACGATTGGGTCGGATGCTGCGGCTACTACACCGGCACGTTTGTGAACCCTTGGCTCGGCATTGCGCCCACCCATCGCCAGGCCGCGATGCGCTTCCACGAGTACTTCCGCATCGCCGATGGGCAGGTTGTTGAGATGCAAGCGATCTGGGACGTCCCCGAGGTCATGATGCAATCGGGGCTTTGGCCGATGGCGCCGAGTCTCGGCCGAGAGTGGCAGGTGCCATCGCCTGCGAGTCAAGATGGGCTCAGCCTGGCTGCGCGAGATGCTGATCGGTCAGCGGTCAGCCTGGCGATCGTGCAGGCAATGGGTGCCGATATGGGTCGCCACCCGACTGAACCGGCACAGGCAATGAACCTTGAGAAGTATTGGCATCCCAAGTTCAGCTGGTACGGGCCCGCCGGTATCGGCACCGCCCGTGGCATCGATGGGTTCCGCTCGGTTCACCAGATTCCGTTCTTGAACGCGCTACCAGATCGCCGTGCTGGATCCGAGACTGGCGGTGCACACTTCTGGGCTGACGGTGACTACGTGGCCGTCACCGGGTGGCCTGACATGGCCATGACAGTTACCGGCGACGGCTGGCTTGGCATTGTGCCGCCGAATACCCCAATCACTATGCGAAGTCTCGACTTCTGGCGAGTCGAAGGTGACCTGATACGTGAGAACTGGGTTTTGATCGACTTGCTGCATGTCTGGCACCAACTCGGCGTCGATGTCTTGGCTCGCATGCACGAACTGGCTCCACGAGGAAGATGACATCATGACGCTACGTGAACAACTGATCAATGGTGACCGCCTCATCGGTACCTGGCTCAAGACGCCGTCACCGATTGTGGTCGAAGTGCTTGGGCTGACCGGGCTTGACGTGCTGTGTATCGACGCCGAACATGCACCGTTCGGTCGCTACGAGCTAGATCAATGTATTCATGCCGCTCGCACGGCCGGTCTCGACACTGTCGTGCGGGTGCCTACATCGCAGCCGCATCACATCTTGCAGGCGCTCGACTGTGGGGCTACCGGGGTGGTGGTGCCACACGTGATCGATGCCGACCAGGCTCGATCAATAGCGAAGTCGGCGAGATTCGGTGATGGTGGCCGGGGCTACGCGGGCTCCACTCGCGCTGCTGGCTATGCGACCAAAACAATGGGCGATCACAAGGCCACGAGTGATACGCAGACGGTCGTTATCGCACAGATCGAAGACGCTGAGGCCCTCGACCATGTTGAAGCAATCGCTGCTGTTTCAGGTATCGATGCGATCTTCGTCGGCACCGTAGATCTTTCGGTCTCGATGGGCGCCGACGGACCGTCGGACCCGCAGGTGATCAAGGCCGTCGAGCAGATAGCTGCGGGTGGTGCGCGCTCGGGCTGTGCCGTCGGCATCTTTGCGAACACTCGTGATCAGGTGGATCGATTCGCTGAGCTGGGCATTTCCCTGTTCTTGCTTCAATCAGATCACGCGTTCCTCAAGGCGGGCGCAGCGACGATTACGTCGTATCGAGACACCAAAGCAGGGGAGGAGTAGCGCAGTGAGTACCGAGCTAAACGAGCAAAACAACGTTTATCCACAACCGCGGATCAGCCTTCTATGGCTTCGTTAGCAGCCAGTCGCTCATCAGCAATGACTTCGTCTAGCTCTGCCTCGCTCAGTCTTGTCGCTGGCTGGTCCGGCGGTGGGTCGGGGTCTTCCTGCGGTGGGCTACGAGCAATCCGATTCTCGTGGTCAGCGGCCCGCATGAAGAGGTCCTCAATCGAGTAATCCAGGTATGGGCACGGCGATCGGCCTCTCCCATCAACGCGTAGCGCAAATCCTCAAAGCCAGTTGACCACGACGCCCCCTTGTACGGGGCAACCGGAATACGGTCGAAACCGGCCGTTCAGTTTTCATGGCGGATGGGTGACTATTCTTGCCTTTGGCTCCCAGATTTAGGACGAGCCGAATTCGTTTTCAATCAGCTGCTTGAGCAACTCTGCCTCTACGTTGTTGTACAGCTCGGAGAGCGTCACAAAGCGTGGGGGGTCAGGCTGCGGTGGCGTGGCATTGTTTGATGTCGTTGTCGAGTTGGTGGTCGAGGACGCGGGTGCGGATTTGTAGGAGGTGGTGGGCGCCGGTGGGTGTCCATCGCATTTGTTGTTTCTTGACCATTCGTTTGGCGATGACTTGGTTGACGGCGCTTTCTGCTGCGCCGGAGGAGATGGGTTCGCCGGCTTGGTGGCGTTCGGCGTAGGACGGCAGACGATGCTGGTTGTTCTCCAGATACCCGATCAGTTCTCGTAGCATCCGTCTGGCCTTGGTGCGGTTGGTGTTGTTGTCGCAGCAGTAGAGCGTGTCGGCCGCGTCGTCGAGGACCTGGAGTGCTCGCCGGTGATTGCCGTGCCACAGAAGCCATTTCGCCCGGGAGAACGCTTCTCTCATCGCATCAACTTCAGCGGCGCACCACGCCTCATCCATCTCAACATCGTCGTCATCGGTTGGGGTCCAGGTGATGTTCTTGGCGGTGTTGGTGAGCACGGTGAATCGCATTGCGATATGGAACCAGTCGAGCACGTACTCGGCGCTGAAGTTCATGTGTTCGCAGAACCCGGCGAGATCATCAGCACCATCGGTCACGAACGTCACCATCTGATCCTGACGCAAACCTTGAGCGTCGAGGGTTGCCCGGATTCTTGCGCGTGGTGACTGGTCGACGGTGGGCACGAACCCGAACCGACGCGTGGTGCCGTCATGGGTGGTGACGGTGCCACACACTGCTTGGAACCAGCCGTCACGCCGCGATCTCTGGTTGCTGGAGTGAACGTAGCCGCCATCAAGTGTGGCAACGATCGGCATGTCCGGAACGGTCGATCTGTCAATGTTTCTTGGGTCGATGTAGTTGGATTCGTCCGCGGCCAAGTCTTCATCCAACCGCACAGCGAGCCGGCTGACGGTGCGTGAGATCTCGTTGCGATGGACCCGGCGCCCGGTCGGGAACAGCTCTTCGAGCAGACCAGCCGATGCCTGGTATGACATGTGCGCAGCGAGTTTGGCCTCGACTATGGCCAACTCCGGCGTGATCCGTTCCGCCAGGATCGCTGCGAGCGGGCTGAACGTTGACCGGTCACCTGCGCATGGGCATGTCCACCACCGCGGGCTCACAATGTGGTGGGTGCCATAGAGCGACCGCATCACAATGCTGCGTGAGTCTTTGGAAGCGAACCGGCGACCACACCCACCACAGTCGGCAGCATCGGCGAGAGCCTCTGCGGCTTGCTCGTGCACGACGACGTCTTGGATGCTGGCCAGGATCTGTTTGGCTTCGTCGATCGACAACCCGAGTGTTGACACCCCAAGCGGCTCGTCGCGTTCGATCTCTGCGACATCGATCAACTCGCTGTCGACAGAGTCCTCGTTGTGGTGGATGCGGACTTGGATGACAACTCGCATGAAGAAACCCCCAACTCATGCCAGTGCCTACACGCCTCCAAGACTTGCCGCTGCACGTTGGCGCGGTCAAACATGTCGCGACCCAGCCACTCGCGCATGGGCATCAAACGGTCTCGAAGCGTCTCGATACTTGCGTCGTCCAGACCGCCGTCAAGAGCGTCAGCAACAATGTCGACGGCTTCGCTGAAACTATGTGAGTCCTCCCACGCCATGAAGGCTTCAGGGCCGCCAACCCATTCCGGTGGACCCGCCCTACGCCCCGAAACCACCCTGATCTCATCGCCACCGGCGATGCCTTCAACCCGGATATCGATCACCCACCCAGAACAGAAGTCATACCGCCAACAGAACCGCTCACCGATCCTGAGTCCCAACGAACCAAGGGTCACGCCACGCCAAGACTCAGCCTCTACGAAGCCCGAACCCGCATAGGAACGGGCCCGGATCTCGAACACATGCAGACATTCACCCGACCAGCCAAAACACTCGACGAGCGCCCCGTGCAACGAGGCCAACGAGGTGTCGGACGGGACGTCGAAAATCCGCACGATCAACGGGCTCACACCCCGAACCACCACCCGCAAACGAATACCCGACACGCCACCATCATCGCTGCGGTGTCAACCCTCCCACGGAATGTGACGCTCTCGCGGTCAGGGGGTGAGGGTAGTAAATGCGTGATATCGGCCAATTAGCTTTGCAGTTGTGTTACAGCCCGTCCGATAGAGGACGGTGAACGCTGAACCGCCTCGTCTGAACCTTCCCCAGCAGCACACGCAATCGCCGTGACAAGGTCTGAGAATTGACCAACAACACTGCGAGGTAATGCCATGGCCGACGAACTGTTCTCCCTGAGCGAACGGAATAGCTTGGACGGATTTCCCGACCAAGTGGATCTGGCAGGTTTCTGGCTTAAAGAACATGACAGAGCCGATGTTGTTGGGTGGCGACGAACCGATCCCGACCGCCTGGCAGCGGGTCTGCAGATTGGATCACTCCGTGTACTCGGTTTCGTCCCATCTGACCTCACGGGCGTGCCGGCCGAAGCAATTCAGACAGTTGCTAGCCAACTCGGCCTCGAACCGTCACTACTCGACACATATGACCCGCCGGAACGGACGCTTCGAAATCACATCGCTGGCGTTGAGCGCCATCTCGGCTTCCGTCGATCTGACCAGGGTGATCTCAAGGCTGTTGGTGACTGGCTAGTTCTGCGAGCATTGGAGCACGACCGGCCAATCACGCTCCACGGGCTTCTTTGTGACCACTTGCGAGCCGAGCAGTTGGTGCGCCCCGCGTTGAGCACGCTGGAACGCCTGATTGCTCACGCTCGTCAGGTGGCGTTCGATGAGACATGGATCAAACTCCGACCAGAACTGACAGCACTGCAGATCCGTGAGATCGACTCGCTGCTTGAGTTTGACGAGTCGCTGGGTGCAACCCCACTGGTGTGGTTGTGTCAGCAAGCCTCAGCACCAGCAGCAGAGATGGTACGTGAACAGGTAGTGAAACTTGAGCGGCTACGCCAGCTCGGGATCGCATCCGCCACGGTGGCAACACTGCCAGCCAACCGGGTTCGTCACCTGGCACGCCTCGGCCAACGCCACACCCCACAGGCATTGCGACGGTTTCACCCCGAACATCGCTATCAGATCGTCGCCTGCACCCTTGACCGTTGTCGGGACCATGATCATTCTTGTGGGCGTACTTATCGTGCGTCAACTCGGCGATGTAGATGCTTTGATCCCCGAAGACGAAGCCGGGTAGACGTAGAAGTCGGGACGGTTGTCAAGGTTTGGGTGTGCTCACCTGTTTTGGCCCCACTTGATCGGGTTGTGCTCAGGCGGATTCAGGGGATCGTCGCAACACGGTGTGCTTGGTCGAGGGTAGCAAGTCGTTCGGTTGGGGTTTGCCAGCCGAGGATTTTGCGGGGTCGGGTGTTGAGTTCAAGCTCGGCTGCTCTGAGGTCGGCCGGTGTGTAGACGCTCAGGTCGGTGTGTTTTGGGAAGTACTGGCGTAGGAGACCGTTGGTGTTCTCGTTGGTACCGCGCTGCCACGGCGATCGGGGTTCGCAGAAGAACACCGGCACTCCGGTCTGGTTGGTGAACTGGCCGTGACCTTGCCAGCTCGACGCCTTGGTCCCATGTCAATGAACCACGCAACCATTCTGGTAGCGAGTCAAATGTTTCGCTGAGGCTGACGGCGAATTCGTCGGCGGTGCAGCGGCCATCGATGTGTACCAACAGCGTGTATCGGCTGAGCCGCTCAACGAGTGTTCCCATTGCTGATTGGTTGAGCTTGTCGCCGACGGTGATCCAGCTGCAATTGTCAAAGTTGCATCCGGTCACAAGTCAGTCAAGGACCCGACCTTCCTACGATTCGGCGAACTTGCACCCTCAACCACCTTCATCCGCAACGGCTATGAGTACACAACCGACAGCGCAGGAAGAGTCATCGAGGCCGGCGGCCGGTTGCGCTATGCGCCCGACTCACCTCGATATAGCTACCACGAAGGACAGGTCGGAAACTACGCAAACGACCCGGCAGACCAGGGCGGGCACCTCATCGCACGCATATTCGGCGGCGTGAGCGAAGGAGTCAACCTCACCCCCCAACTAGCGACGTTAAACAACAGCGCATATAGCGCAATGGAAGAGGCTTGGAAGAGTGCCCTTCTAGCTGGAGGCGACGTAAATGTGCGAATCATTGTTGAGTACGCCGATGATGGCCTCAGGCCAATTGGCTATGAAGTTAGGTCTAGCATTCACGAGGCCGACGGAACTGTCCGGTTGCTGAACCGAACTTTTGAAAATGGGTGAGATGACGATGAATGAGCATTTGATCCCAGCACGGAAACCGACGAAGTTCGAGGAGGCTCTTACCGAGGATCTCTACGAGATTGTGGGCCAAGAGGTATTTGGAGGCGTGAGCGGCGGCGCATGGGATGTCGCCGTCATCAACTTCTCGAGATGGGAGGGCGGCGCAGACGTCCGCGGCCATGTCTTGTCCGAAAACAACGCCGCCAGGCTGGAAGTGAACTCGTTCGTGGTCCGCGATGCTCTAAGTGAGTTGTGTTACCGGATGGCAGAAGCCGGTCACGGATGGAACGTAGCCACATATCGACTCACCAGCGAAGGACAAATGAACATCAAGTTTGGGTTCCGCGAAGACCCATGGGAGATGGCCGTCGAGGAGAACTACGTGGACTGACAACCGCCTCGCTTGAACTCAGATACATCCTTTCAAATTTGAAGCGCTTCCATTCGGCAGCAACTTCCCCCGGCT
>Ga0209828_1001303_pt1 | contig 22763 bp, 13 predicted proteins | sample MaitaG_FD_187429 | JGI IMG/M metagenome (GOLD analysis project Ga0209828, IMG submission 187429) | Marine algal microbial communities from Maine, USA - Maine_Asex2 metaG (SPAdes) (version 2) | ecosystem: Host-associated > Algae > Red algae > Unclassified | place: Maine, USA | collected 2015-01-05
AGCACCAACACCATACTGTATAGGAATCAGCACAGCATTGATGGATTCAGATCCACCATTGGTAGAGATCTGGGCAAATGACTTTAACTTAGGCAGCTTTGATAACTGTAGCACAGAAGATCAATTGGTATACACATTTGATGAGACTGCTCCAAACTTAGATAAGTTAGACCAAGAACATTGCTTTGATGGAACTGCTGTTACAGACATGAATCCAAGTGGAGAGGTACCATGTTCTCAGTATGAGAATGGTTTCCCAGTGCAGAAGTGGAATCCAGCAACAGGAACTTCAGGAACTAAGTTTGTAGGAACGGAATGGTGTGGAGAAAACGATATCAGAGTAAGCGTATGGGATGCTAAGTTCAATACAGATTTCTGTTGGGTAACACTAATTATTCATGGAGAACAGTGTCTTGAAGTGGTAGTGCCACGAGGCAATATTGCAGGAACAATATCAACTGAATCAGGTGAAACTGTATCAGGGGTAGCTGTAACTGTAATGAGTCCAACACAACCAGAATATCCAAGATTTGACAATACAGTGGCAGATGGTTACTACGCATTTATGGATAATCTGAAGTATAACACATACCAAGTATCAGCAGATAAGACTGGAGATTGGTTAAATGGAGTATCTACATTAGATCTCGTATTAATCCAGAGACACATCTTACAACTGCAAAACTTAGACAGTGGTTATAAGTTAATTGCTGCAGATATTAACAGCGATGAAAGCATTAGTGGAATTGATATCGTAGAACTAAGAAAATTAATCTTAGGTATCTATGATGAGTTACCACAGAATGATAGCTGGAGATTCCCTATCGAAAGTCATACTATGACTATGAATCCATTCCCTTTCACAGAGGCGATAGATATCGTAGGATTAGATCAAGACATGATGGAGGAAGACTTCATAGGAGTTAAGATAGGAGATGTTAACGGAAGCGTTACAGCAAACCTACTTGACGTTGATGTTGACACAAGAAGCGCTTCAACAGTTGGTTTCGAAGCGGAAGCGTTAGGAAATAACCTAATCGAAATTAGAGCTGGTGAGAATTTTACAGAAGTATATGGTTACCAATTTACAATGACGCTTAACGGAAAACTCGAAGGAGTAAGAAGTGGAGCATTAAATGTAGATGCAAGTAACTTCGGAATCTTGAACAATGGAGTTATCACAACTTCATACTCAGGAATCGAGTCCAATACTTTTGCAGAAGGAGAAGTACTATTTACACTCGAGGTGGCAGGAGGTATAGACCTCAGCTTAGCGTCAGGAGTAACAAGTGCAGAAGCATATGTAGGATCTAGATTGGAAGTAGCAGACGTAAGCATGAGAGGAGGCAACGGACAAGTTGCTGAATTTACTCTTGAGCAAAACGAGCCAAATCCATTTGGAGAAACGACGCAGATCGGATTCACATTAGGAAAAGCAGGAACAGCTACATTAACTGTTATGGATGTAACAGGAAAAGTAGTAACGGTAGTTAATGGTGAATACGAAAGAGGAACACACGTATTAGATTTAAACAGAAATATACTAGGAGGCTCCGGAGTATTTATATACCAATTAGAAAGTGGAGATTTTATCGCTAGTAAAAAAATGATTGTTTTGGACTAGTTAAATACGAATCAATTCTAAAATATTTTATAGGAGGCTTATCATTGGGTTTGGTAAGCCTCCTGTTTTTATTGTGCGATGCCAAGATTTCGAAAATCGAGAGAGCATCGAATTTGTATCAAAAAGAAATGATTATTCATTGCATAATTCTGATTTCCTTATTTTGTTTGCATTTTTAATTGTTTATCACCAGAGAACTCACACTTAGGGTCTATCGAATGTTTTTGTTTTTTGTTCAATTTTTAGCTTAGCTATTAAGCTGTCCATCCTCTATTAATCATTCTCTATAGACTTCCTCAATAAACCGGACACGGAGTTAAGTGAAAGTTCACTATCAATTTCCCTTCCGCCTTATTAATTATTCCTCATTCATTATTAATTAATAATCGACTTCTCGTTTCTTCTTCGTACATTAATTATATGAAGCCCTATAACCGTAAGATTTCTCCCATACCTACACTTAAGCACACTGGAATAAGACTAAGTAAACCAGCGAGTTATGCTGCTGGAGCACAAGGAGTGAAAGTTGCTTTGGAACATGCTATCTCTGAAATGGGAGCGGTGCGTGCGTTTAAGACCTTGGCGCAGATGAATAAAAAAGATGGCTTTGATTGTCCAGGATGCGCATGGCCAGATCCTGATGATAAAAGATCTGTCCTTGGAGAATATTGTGAAAATGGTGCAAAGGCCTTGGCAGAAGAAGCAACGCTCAAACGAGTAACTCCAGAATTTTTTGAAAAACATTCTATTCAAGAGATTGCATCCTGGTCTGATATGGAAATAGGGAAGAGCGGAAGGTTGACGCATCCCATGATTCTTCGGGAAGGATCGGATCATTATGAGAAGATATCCTGGGAAGACGCGTTTTCGCATATTGGGAATGAACTCAAAGGAATGGAAAGTCCGCATGAGGCAGTATTTTATACCTCAGGAAGAAGTAGTAATGAGGCTGCATTCTTATATGGACTATTTGCCCGTGCATTAGGGACTAACAATATGCCAGACTGTTCAAATATGTGCCACGAATCCAGTGGAACTGCTCTAAGTCAAACATTGGGCATAGGGAAAGGCTCCGTTGTATTGTCAGATTTTGAAAAAGCAGAGGTCGTTGTTATAATGGGACAAAACCCAGGTACTAACCATCCAAGAATGCTATCTGCCCTGCAAAAGTGCAAGAAAAATGGAGGCAAGATCATCACGATCAACCCATTGGAGGAAGCAGGTCTCAAACGCTTTGTAAATCCTCAACATCCTAGTGATTATTTTACTGGAGGAACAGCATTAACGGATGTATATTTACAAGTAAAGATTAATCAAGATGTAGCACTGTTGAAGTTGATCATGAAAGAACTCTTGGAGATGGATAGAAATAAAAGAGAGGTGTTTGATCATGATTTTATTTTAAATAAAACAGAAGGCTATCAAGCGTTTGTAGAAGAATTAGAAAAATGCAAAAAGCATGTTTTATTAAAAGCTTGTGGCGTCTCGGAAGCTGATATTAAGGCTGCAGTAGAATTGATCGCTCATAAAAAGAAGATAATTATTTGTTGGGCTATGGGGCTTACGCAACATAAAAATGCAGTAGATAATATTAAAGAGTGTGTCAATTTGCTACTGCTAAAAGGGAGTATAGGGAAAGAAGGAGCAGGCACCTGTCCAGTGCGGGGTCATAGCAATGTGCAAGGAGATAGGACAGTAGGGATAATTCATAAAAATGTCCCTAGAATCACAGAAAATATTAAAAAGGAATTTGGATTTGATAGTCCAACCGAAGGAGGCTACGATACCGTAGAAGCGATACAGGCTATGTATGCTGGAAAGGTTAAGGTTTTTGTTTCATTAGGCGGGAATTTTGCATCAGCAGCATCGGATTCTTTCTATACTGCAGAGGCAATTCAGAATTGCAAACTTACAGTTTCCATAAGTACTAAACTGAATCGTACACATACGATAGCAGGGGCTACTTCGATAATTCTACCCACATTAGGGAGATCCGAGAAGGATGAGAAAGACGGCAAACTAAGAAAGGTGTCTGTAGAGAATAGTATGGGGAAGGTCCATAGCTCTGCGGGAAAATTATCTCCAGCATCAGATCAGCTTATGAGCGAACCAGATATAATTGCAGGAATTGCAAGCGCGACATTGGGGGATGCTCGGGTACCTTGGCAAAACATGGTGGAGGACTACGATAGGATTCGTGACTCTATTTCTAAAGTAATTCATGGTTTTACCGATTATAATAAGTACATCAATAGTGCCAAGGAATTTTACCTGCCAAATAATGCCAGAGTTGCTGATTTCTCAAAGTTACCAGGAGGAAAAGCACAGTTTAGTGTATGTGCATTGCCTGAGCATAATTTAGAAGATGACGAATTTTTATTGATGACTGTTAGATCGCACGATCAATTTAATACGACTATTTATGGTTTACATGATAGGTATCGCGGTATACATAACGAGCGTAGGGTAGTTATGATGCATCCTGAAGATATGAAGATGTTAGGCTTAGAAAAACTAGAACGAATAGATATAGTAAGTAATTATAAGGGTGTGCGTCGTGTTGCCAAGCAGTTCCACGTAGTTCCATACTCTATCCCACGTGGAAACCTGGGAAGCTACTTTCCAGAAACGAATGTGCTTGTCCCTATCGATTTGTATGCTGACAAAAGTCAAACTCCGGTGAGTAAGTCAATACGGGTTAAGTGTGAAAAATCCATTGTTGCAATAAGCTAAAAGGAAATCGTTACTGGATAAACAGAGTGTCCTTAATCATGCTAATAAAATTTAGCGATAACCAAAGTCACTCTATTGAATAATTGGGTTTTAAAGTATCTTCTATTTAGTTTATAAGAAAACTCGTTGAGGTAATTCTGTAAATATTCTCATTTTATCATATGATGGATTCCAACAAGCCATCTTTAAATCTCAATATATTCATATCATCTTTACAATACGAACTTAAGCACTTCCGAGCACTTTATTTGTATTTAGATATTATCACGGAGACTCAGTTCAACTATTCAACAATCATAAATTATCCAACCAGAGTTAAAAAAAAAATTATTTTTTTTGCTGTAGGTTCTCTATTAAAAATATATAATTTGCTATTTTTTAGGAATTATTATTAGTTACATTGATAAAATCAAATATACCAGTATGAAAATTCTAACCAAATCAATGACACGGAACATTATTCTGTTTGCATTAACGTTTATGGGATATGTGCCGCAGTCATTTGCTCAAATTACGGTGTCTGGTCAAATAACAGATGATTCTGGAATTGGACTTCCTGGAGCAACAGTTGTTGAAAAAGGGACTCCTAATGCAACAATTACAGATGTGGATGGAGCGTACTCTTTGACTGTTAGTGATCAAGCAATTTTGGTCTATTCTTTTTTAGGTTTTGCAGATCAAGAAATTTCAGTGGATGGAAGATCAAATATTACAGTTTCCTTGTCAGAACAAACGTCTCTTCTAGATGAAATTGTGGTTACAGGTTATGGAAGACAGGTAAAAAGAGATATAACAGGATCTGTGGCTTCCTTATCTGCAGAAAAAATTAAAAATTTACCAGTTTCAAGTTTTGAAAATGCAATACAAGGCCAACTTGCTGGTGTGCAAGTAAGCGAGACGAGTGGGGAACCTGGTGCAGGCCCTACTATACGAGTAAGAGGTGTAGGGTCTATTTCCGCAGGTAACGAGCCGCTCTATGTGGTAGATGGATTTCCTATTTCTAAAAATGTAGATCTGGGTGTTCAAGGAGATAATGAACGAAGAGGTAGTGGAAGATTTAGACCTCCAACTCAAAATCCTTTGGCAACATTGAATCCAAATGACATAGAGTCGATTCAAGTTTTGAAAGATGCATCTTCTGCCTCAATCTATGGCTCCAGAGGGTCGAATGGTGTGATATTAATAACGACCAAAAAGGGAAATAGAAATGGAGAAACTCAAGTGTCATATGATACGTATGTCGGGCAACAAACTGTAGCGAATCGATTGGATTTAATGAATGCGCAAGAGCTCATAGAGTATAATACCGATGCTACGAATAATGCATATTTAGACAACAATCCTGGAGCTAGTGCGAGTGATCCTAATTCTATGCGTTCCAACGCCGCGTGGAGGATTGCAGACGATATCCAAAATCCTGATGGCACTGACACAGACTGGCAAGATTTGCTTTTTAATACAGCGTACATGCATAGTCATAACCTTTCATTTGCTGGAGGTGCTGAAAAAGTTGGGTATTTTGTTGCTGCAAATTACTTTAGCCAAGATGGAATCATCGAAGGATCGGGTTTTGATCGATACAGTATTCGATTAAACTTGAATGCGGATATCACTGATAAGCTGCGTCTTGGATTAAATATAAATCCTACCTATGTCGATTCAGATAAGGTTCCTGCAGGTTCACCATATTTTGCACGACCACCAGGGATAGTTTATTCTGGAATTGTACACTCTCCAACGGTAAAACCGTATAATGATGATGGTACACCAAATCAATTGGATAACCAAAGTTATCTTCTGACAAGTGATGGAGAGACTTCTTCGATGACTTCTGCTAGTAATCCTTTAGCTATCATAGAAGCTGTGGATGATAATTTAAGCCAATTTAGAACCTTATCAAATGTTTCTTTGGAGTATGATATATTGGATAACCTCACATTTAAAACGTTCTTCGGTGCTGATATTAACAATTATAAAAGGAATTTTTTCCGAGACAATACTTTATTATATAGAAATGCTACGACTGGAGAGCCTTTCGGTCAATCAAGTTCATCAGAGAGTGTGAACTGGCTTGCAGAGCAAACTTTGAGTTATACGAAGACTTTAGAACAGGGACACAATTTTAATATAGTTGCTGGTTACACAGCTCAGAAAGAAAGAGTAGACATCAATTCAATTTTTGCAAATAATTATCCTGATGATCTAGTAACCACAGTAAGTGGAGGCCAGGTTGTATCAGCTACAGCTATACAAGAAGAATGGTCATTGGTCTCAGCATTAGCGCGCGTTAACTATGATTTCAATGATCGATTTTTAGCTACGGCATCTATAAGATCTGATCGATCATCGAGATTTGGTGCAGGAAATAAAACGGGAATTTTCCCATCAGTTTCCGCTGGTTGGAGACTTTCAAATGACATCAAATCTGATTTTCTGAGCGATTTAAAATTAAGAGTCTCCTGGGGTAAAACAGGAAACTTCTTGATTCCTAATTATGCTTCCATTGGATTGTTAGACCCAGCAAACTATGTGGTGGGCGGGCAACTCAATAATGGAATTGCTCCAGTTACAATTAATAACGCCAATTTGAGTTGGGAGAGGACTGCCTCTTATGATTTTGGATTGGATTTTGGATTTTTGGATGATAGAATTTATGGAGCAGTGGAATATTACCAAAGTACAACTTCAGATCTTTTATTAGCGGTGCAGGTACCCGCAGCGTTAGGGTTTACAAATGCTCTTACAAATATTGGTGAAGTATCAAACAAAGGAATTGAGTTTACTATAACAAGTCGTAATACAGTAGGCAAACTAAAATGGACAACAGATTTCAATTTCTCTTCTGTTAATAATGAAGTTACGAAGCTGGGACCTTCAGGTGATCCGATATTAAGTAGTGGAGGCGCTGGGAACAGGCACATTACTCAAATAGGAGAATCGATAGGTAGTTATTACGGCTATGTCACAGATGGTATCTATCAGAATCAAGCTGAAATTGACGCTGGCCCAGTTGATATGATTGCTACACCACGACCTGGTGATTTTAGATGGAAGGACATTAACGAAGACGGAGTCATTGATCCTCTGGATCGTACTGTTACTGGAAATTATTTACCCGATTATACGTATGGAATAACCAACTCTTTTGAGTATGATAATCTCAGTTTCAGTTTCCTCATTCAAGGAGTTGAAGGATCAGAAGTGTTGAATCTTACACGCCGACATATGGGGAATGGAGAAGCCAACTATAACAGTTATGCAGAATGGACGCAACGCTGGAAATCTGAAGCGGAACCAGGTAATGGAGAAATTCCTAGAGCGAATAGACAAACTGGTAATAGTAATAATCGGCCTTCTAGCTTTCAAGTGGAAGATGCTTCTTATATAAGATTGCGAAATGTTACCTTATCGTATGACTTTGGCGATAAGTTTTTCGGAAGTCGTGTAAAAAGTTTAAGGGCGTATGTGTCTGGAACGAATCTACTCACGCTTACGGATTATTTGGGATACAATCCTGAAGTAAATAATATTGAAGATGTAGTAAATGTGCAAGGAGAAGATTATGGTGCATTTCCATTGTCTAAAGTGTTGACATTTGGTATTAACGCATCCTTTTAATTATAAAAAAGTAAAGAAATGAAAATTAAATATATAATAATAAGTTCGATCATACTAGGGACGATGTCTTGTACATCTGATTTTACAGATCTCTCTCCAATTTCTCAAAGAAATACCGGCGTATTTTATAATACTGCGGGTGACATGCAAATAGCTGTAAATGCTATATATAATTCATTGCAAAGTGATGGTTGTTACAATCAAAGTTACTGGGTACTTCAAGAGCTGCGTTCAGACAATACCTTCTGGGACGGTACAGGATTGGCTGAAGAAGTGACAGTATTTGATAAGTTTACAGATATATCTACGAGTGAAATTAGTGAAGCCGCTTGGAATGATTCTTACAGGGGGATTTCCCGTGCAAATATTGTCCTGAGTAGAATAGATGACATAGAAATGGATGCAACGACGAAAGCAAATCTAAGAGGAGAAGCTTTGTTCTTGCGCTCTCTATTTTATTATCATTTGGCGGTTGGGTTTGGAAACATTCCTTTAGTTTTATCAGAAACGCTTACGGTAGATGAAGGCGAGGGGCATACTCAAGTAGATGCAGGAACTGTCTTCAATCAGCTGATCGCTGACCTGACAGAAGCAGAATCTAATTTACCAACATCCTACGATGCAGCGAATCAAGGTAGAGCTACTAGTGGTGCAGCAGCTACTTTATTGGCGAAAATATATTTAACTATAGGAGATTCTGGAAATGCTGAATCTGCATGCAGAAGAGTGATGAGTGCAGGTTATAGTCTAGTAGGAGATTATGCAAATCTATGGGGAATCGACAATGAGCACAATGCAGAATCAATTTTTGAAGTAAATTTCGAAGGAGGCCTGAGCGACCAAGGAAATAATTTCACAAGCCAATTCAATGACGATTTAGCTGGTTCTGTTACTTCTGGAGTAAGAAATATACCCGAGCGTGATCTATCAGATTCCTATGAAGCGGGGGATGCTAGATTTGCAGCCTCTATCGCTGGAGTTACAGATGATAATCCAGGATGGACAATCAAGTATGGATTAACAAACCCTTTTGCGGATGATGATGCACCTAATAATTGGGTTGTATTTAGGTATGCTGATGTGCTTTTGATGCTTGCGGAAGCATTGGGAGAATCGAGTGAAGCGTATGGTCTCATTAATATGGTCAGAGCCCGTGCAGGATTAGGAGATATTGATGCTAGTACTCCAGGAAGTTTTGAGGATAAGTTGTTACAAGAACGACGCGTGGAATTGGCATTTGAAAATCATCGATGGGCAGATCTATTGAGATTTGGCAAAGCAGAATCGGTAATGTTAGCGCAAGGGAAGCCAACGAATGGAAAATTACTCTTTGCAATACCGCAACGGGAATTGGATTTGAACTCCAACTTTTCACAAAACTCAGGCTACTAAAATCAACATAATGAAAAAATTATTTTCAATAGTTCTCAGTCTCTTTTTCATAGTCGGAATAAACTATGGACAAGAAAAGGTTTTAAATATCATTGCGATAGGCGCGCACCCAGATGATTGTGATTCTAAATTTGGAGGTACTGCTGCACTATTTGCCAAGATGGGGCACAATGTGAAATTTCTGGCTTTGACGAGCGGGGATGCAGGTCATCAAAGTCAAGGCGGTGGTGCGCTAGGAAATCGACGTAGAGCTGAGGCGAAGGCAGCAGGGGAGCGTTTAGGGATTGCAGAATATGAAACTTTAGACAATCATGATGCTGAACTTTTACCAACCTTAGAGGTTCGCCATCAAGTGATCAGGAAAATACGGGAATGGAATGCGGATATAGTGTTGGGTTTGCGGAGCAACGATTATCATCCGGATCATCGAAATGCTGGTAAATTAGTTCAAGACGCGGCCTATATGGTAATTGTTCCCAATGTTTGCCCTGATACAAAACCATTGGAAAAAAACCCGCTGTTTCTTTATATGCAAGATCGCTTTAAGAGACCGTATGCACATGTACCAGATATAGTAGTAATTATTGACGATGTGGTCGAAAAGAAGATAGATGCTCTAGATGCACATGAATCGCAAATGTATGAATGGGGCCCATGGACTCAGGGGAGAACCCAGGACTTAGTGCCTAAAGGAAAGAAAGAACGACGTGCCTGGTTATCAGAACGAGTCAAGAAAAATCCAGGTGTTATACCAACGGATAGAAGAGAGTCTTTAGTAAAGTGGTATGGGCTAGCAGCAAATGATACAGCACAGTTTACAGAAGCATTTGAAATTGCAGAGTATGGTTTACAGCCAACTGAGGAACAGTTGAGGGAATTTTTCCCAATGCTAAAAGTTGTAAAACCTTAATTGTATGAAGAGAAATTTTTATTTTGTATTACTATTTTTATTGATATTCTTTGTAATCTCCTTTTTGACCAATATTCTCGGTCCTATGGTGCCGGATATTATAGAGAGCTTTGATCTGAGTCTTACTTTGGTTGCATTTCTTCCGTTTGCTTTTTTCATTGCCTACGGAATAATGTCCATTCCCTCCGGTATATTGGTTGAGAAAATTGGAGCAAAACAAGTGATGATTTTAGCTTTTTTAATTGCGTGTTTAGGTGCACTTTTTTTCGCTTGGAAACCATCCTACTCTTTTTATTTGGTCTCGCTCTTTTTTATCGGTACGGGCATGGCAATGTTGCAAGTGGCCATTAATCCGCTACTACGTACTGCTGGTGGAGAGTCTGAATTTGCATTTAATTCAGTGCTTGGTCAGTTGTTTTTTGGCCTGGCTTCTTTTCTTAGCCCCCTTTTCTATTCATACATAGTGTTAAATATGGGGAGCAATGAGGAAGGGGATATACTGACAAATTTCTTATCAACCATTGTCCCTGATAAACTGCCATGGATTTCACTTTACTGGGTATTCGCAGTTATCTCATTATTAATGGTTTTTATCATCTGGATGATAAAATTTCCAGAGGTTAAATTGAAGGAAGATGAAAAAGTAGGTGCCCTGCAGACACATTTGGAATTGCTACAAAGACCTATGGTGATTTTGTATTTTTTAGGGATATTCGCTTATGTAGGGACAGAACAAGGTGTCGCAAATTGGATATCACAATTCTTATCAACTTACCACGACGTAGATCCTCAAACACAAGGAGCAAGCATAGTCTCTTATTTTTGGGGCATGATGACAGCAGGAACATTTTTAGGACTAGTCCTTTTAAAATTTATGGATAGCAGAAAAGTTCTAATTGTATTTACGTCTGCCGCTATCTTATGTTTGTTAGCCAGTTTACTCGGTTCAAAATCAGTTGCATTAATAGGTTTTCCATTAGTAGGATTTTTCTCATCAGTAATGTGGTCTGTGATTATTTCATTGGCACTAAATTCTGTAAAATCACATCACGGCTCGTTTTCAGGGATATTGGTTACGGGAATCGCAGGTGGTGCGATTGTACCATTGATTGTTGGTTCTCTTGGAGACGCAGTAGGACTGAAGTATGGCATGTTCTTCTTGTTTATCACTTTGTTATATATTTTAAGTATTGGTTTTTGGTCTAAACCACTTATTAATAATGACTTTATAGGAAAGAGCAAATTTTTGGAACAGGCTATTGAAATCTAAATACAAGTATAAATGGGAAAAGCACTTATTGGTATTGATCTAGGAGGTACAAAGATATTGGTAGGGAAGATCGAAGATTCTAAAGTATCCGAGACGTACAAGTGCGCGGTACCAATTGGTGGTAGTGAAGAAGATGTTTTAGAAGAAATTACAAAGGCTATCGATGTTGTTTTTAATGAAGATATTGTTGGAATAGGATTAGGTGTTCCTAGTGTGGTAGATATAGAAAAAGGAATTGTGTACGATGTAAAAAATATTCCATCGTGGAAGGAAGTGCATGTAAAAGAAATATTGGAAGAGAAATATAAGGTTCCTGTATATGTAAATAACGATGCAAATTGTTTTACGGTTGGAGAAAAGTATTTTGGAATTGCGCAGAATTATAAAAATTTTGTTGGATTGATCGTTGGTACTGGTATGGCGGGAGGTGTTATAATTAATGATAAGCTTTACAATGGTTTTAATTGTGGTGCTGGAGAGTTTGGATGTTTACCCTATTTGGACCATACGTACGAATATTATTGTAGTGGACAATTTTTTAAAAATATCTATGATACAGATGGTTACGACATATATACGGAGGCGATGAAAGGCAATTTACTGGCTATAGAGCAATATACTGAGTTTGGTCATCATTTAGGGAAGGCTATTCAGTCTGTCTTATACACTATGGATCCAGAGATAATCATTTTAGGAGGTTCTGTAAGTAAGGCCTATGATTTATTTGGTAAAAGTATGTGGGAAAGTCTCCAAACATTTGAATACACGAAAACACTTGAACGGTTAAAAATAGAGGTATCCAATGATCCTCAAATAGCACTTTTAGGTGCAGCTGCCTTGTATTATAATGCACATGGGAGAAATTAATATTAGTATGTAATCTTTTAACAGATGACAAAAAAGAAAATGATGAAAAAAAGGATGCAGTGTGTTTGCAAGAGGTTGTTTCTGCTAGTGCTAATTTTTATAGCATTCAATTTGTCAGCAGAACGGATACCAATAAAGGTCGATAAATCTGTTGAAGGTGCACCACTTACTATGGGGATTCCGTTCCCGCAAGGGGTTTTACTATCTCCAGATAATGTCCGCTTGTTAGATGAAAATGGAAATGAAATTCCATGCCAAACCAATCAAGTGACGACATGGGAGCCTGTAGATTATAGCGTAAAATGGTTATGGGTTTTCTTTTTCTCGACAGGTGAGGAAGATTATATCTTGGAATATGGACCAAATATTCGAAAGGCTCCAATACAAGGTGATAAAATAAAAGTAAAAAATGCCCAACGAACCGGACAGTCTAGTTACGTAGAAACAGGGCCACTGCGCTTTACTATCAGTAAAAAGAAAGGCGGGTTTATTGATAACGTTCTCCTGGATATTGATGGAGATGGATTTGATGAGAAAGATACGATTGCCACCAGTTCACAGGGGCGTGGGTCATTTTTGGATATTTTAGATGATATGGGAATTGATAAGTCGACGGCAACTGTGCATAGATCTGTACGTGAGAGAGGGTCGGGACCACTCCATACAATTATGCGTTTAGAAGGTAATTACACGTACAGCAGGGAAGATAATAGGGATTCTCCATTTATTATCCGTCTTCATCTTTATGCTGGAAAATCTTACATACGAGTGTTTCACACATTAACCTATACAGGTATTCCCGACAAACATATACCACGAGAAGGGGAGCATGCTAATATTGCATTAGATGCAGAAGGTGACATTAAAGATGACTCAAAAAGCACAGATCCTGGTTGGACACAAGCTAATGACCGAATAAATAGTACAGGTGTTTCATTAGATTACAGGTTTAATGGTGTTGTGAAATACCAAACAGGCTATAAGGAGGGAAGCTGGTATGATCCTGCTAACTCAAAAATATATAAGGCTAACCCAAATACAAAAGATGAAGTTTCAGTATTTCAGTCAGGCCCAAAGCCTGATAGATATCCACCAGTTCCTAACTCTGATTTAGAATCTAGAATAGAAGGTTTTGATGCAAATATTACTATGGACGGTAAGGAGCAAATGCAGATGCATCGAGCAGAAGGTTGGGCGGATATGTCTAATGATCGGTGGGGCGTAGGAATCGGGATAAAGAATTTTTTAGAAGAATACCCAAAGGAAATAACTTTCGAAATAGCAAATCAGCAGGTGATCGCGTATTTGTGGTCGCCCAAAGCTGGACCGATGAGTTTTGCTAGACATTCTGAAAAACGTGACCAAGGTATGATCGCCAATTTCGCTGAAGGCGTTACAAAAACATCTGAGCTTATTTTATTTTTTCATGATTCTAAGACAAGCGATGAGGAAATTAAAAGAACCATGACGTATGTGCTTGATCCTCCTATTCCAAATGCTTCGCCTGAAACCTATTCTAATAGTTTAGTCTATGGTCGCTTTGCACCAAGGAAAGAAATAAATATTGAATACGAACGAGCACTTGATTATAAATTTGATTGGGCATTATTTAATCAAAATTGGGAGCCGTGGTATGGAATGTTTGATTATGGCGATCAGAAAAATAGCTTTTACAGGGACGATTGGCACAGATGGCAAAATAATGAACCCGCTATTGATTTTATGTATTGGCTACAATTTATGCGTACAGGTGATTCTAAATATTACACAGCTGCTGAAGCTATGAGTAGACATACAATGGATGTGGATAATATTCATTGGCCAGTAAATCCGCCATACTTTGGAGACACGAATGATGCGTTAGACTATTGGGAATGGGAAAATAGAGAATCTACCGCAAGTCCTTATCTTGGTATCGGTCGCAGGCATGCTAAGCAGCATTGGGTGGCAAATCTAAGTGCACACGTGTGGCTTGAAGGATGGATTGCTTCTTATTATCTGACAGGTTATCATCGTGGTTTAGACATTGCTAAATTGACAGCGGATTCATATTTGAGAAGAATGTTTGGTGGTCATGGGCTTACTGGGAGAAGGCTCTATTTATCTGCCTGGAATTTAGTAGAAGCTTGGGATGCTACAAAGGATGATAAATATCTGAAAGAGTTAGAAGACCGCATTGATATTATGTTGGATTTTCAAAACGGTGCTGATCAATATGATAATTTACTGATTGACCGATATGGTTATTCGCAGATCTATGTTTCTCACAGTTTGTATAAGTATTATCAGTTGACAAAAAGTGAAAAAGTACAACAGGCCCTTATACGTCATGCAAGAGCTGTACGAGATAATCCGCCGTACAATCACGAATACGAGTCTTACTTGGCTACCATTCATCCATTATTGGTAGGTTACGAATTTACGGGAGAGCAATCATTTTTAGATGAAGCATTGTTGCGAGCAGAAACGATAAAGACAGATGAAATACCGCAAAGTTTTGCAGAACTAGGCTCTCAAAAAAATATTATCGAAGCCTTGCATGAAGCTTCCAATCTTCCTGCGATGGGCGACTTTGAAACGAGTAGAAGATGGCCTACAAACTGGAACCCCACACATGGTTTGCGCGTGTTTGGATGGACACATATATATGGAGTTCCGTGGTTGATGGAATATACGGATGATAAAAAGTAGAGATAAATAGGGAACCCAACTATCTCAATTCTTTAATGTAAATCGGATATGATCGCATCAGCAACATGGAGGATTTAGTGTCTCTGAGCAAAGCGAAGGGATACCGAGCGGAAATAGCGAGTCCGTAATACTGCGTCCCTGAGCCAATAGGCGAAGGGGTATGCCCAAAAAATGGGCGAACTTTTCTCGATAACTCTAATACATCTTACTTGGTAAGTACCTGCTTTTAGTTCTGTCAATTTTCTTTGTCAACGGTGGTTATGTAAGACTTATCATTTCTCAAATTTGCACTTTCCTTTGAAAACTGTCCCATTTTCCCAATTATAAGAGAGTCTTAGAGTGTATATTGAGACTTTAACCGTCTGTAATCAACAATAAATTGCTTTGAAACAGACGCTATAACTATAAACTTAGTTATATTAATGTGGTGTTCTGTCGATGGGAACAACGCTCCTATCGAATAGAAGCTTTTAATTAAGCGAATGTGATTAATTTTCTAACCTTGTTAACTAACATAAATCAAATGAAAAGACTTTCAGTTGCAATCTTAGGGTTATTATTTATCCTAGGAACAAAAATCTATGCCCAAGATGTAAAAACACCTCCAGGTGTTAAAATGAACGCATCCGTAGAGGGAATTACAGAATATGAATTAGAAAATGGACTAAAAGTCCTCCTATTTCCTGACCAATCTAAAGCTACCATCACAGTGAATGTTACCTACATGGTAGGTTCTAGACATGAAGCATACGGAGAGACTGGAATGGCGCACTTACTAGAACATCTTGTCTTTAAGGGAACACCTGACCATCCAAATATTCCTCAAGAATTAACAGAGCATGGTTGTCGGCCTAATGGAACTACCTGGTATGACAGAACAAATTATTTTGAAACATTTAGTGCAACGGAAGAGAATCTTGATTGGGCTTTGGATATGGAGTCTGATAGAATGGTCAATTCGTTTATTGCAAAGAAAGATTTAGATAGTGAAATGACAGTAGTGCGAAATGAATATGAGCGTGGTGAGAATTCACCAGGAAGTGTATTAATGAAGCGTGTTTTAGGAAGTGCGTTTTTATGGCATAATTATGGGAATACAACAATTGGGTCTAGATCAGATTTGGAAAATGTTCCAATAGACAGGCTCAAAGGGTTTTATAAAAAGTATTATCAGCCAGACAATGCTATTCTTTTAGTAGCAGGAAAAATTGATGAAGCAGCAACTCTTCAAAAAATAAATAACACCTTTGGAAAGATACCTCGACCAGAACGAAAGCTGATTCCTACTTATACCAAGGAACCTACGCAGGATGGTGAACGCTATGTAGAACTGAAGCGCGTCGGTGATGTGCAGTCTGTTTCCGTTGCCTACCATACGCCTCCAGGGCCACACGCGGATTATGCGGCAATCGCAGTGATAGATGAGCTGATGACGAACGAACCAGCTGGAAGGCTTTATAAAGCCTTAGTAGAAACTAAGAAGGCAAGTTACCTATGGGGATTTGCTCCTGCTCTCAAAGAAGGCGGTTTCCTATACATTAATGCAGATGTACGTAAAGAAAATTCTATGGAGGAGGCAAAATCGGTTTTGCTGAGTACCCTAGATGATCTTGCAAATACACCTCCTACACAAGAAGAGGTAGATAGAGCAAAAGCGCGAATTCTTAAAAATTGGGAATTGGCATATAACAGTTCTGATAGAGTAGGAATGCGTATGAGCGAATACCTTGCGCAAGGAGACTGGAGATTGTTCTTTTTATTCAGAGATAGAATCGATCAGGTAAAAGTGGAGGATGTAGTGACGGCTGCTCAGAAATATTTTAAATCTACAAACAGAACAATAGGCGTTTTTATTCCTGACGATAATCCTGATCGCGTAGAAATTCCAGATGCACCAAACGTAAAGTCGCTCGTTGCTAGTTATAAAGGGAATGCTCTTATAGCAGAGGGGGAAGCCTTTGATGCTTCACCTGAGAATATCGACTCCAGAACAAATACTGGAAAAACATCGAATGGAATGGAGTATGCGCTCTTATCCAAAGAAAATAGAGGAGACGCGGTAGTTGCAAATATTCGATTTAGATATGGCACACCTAAAACACTCGTAGGAAAGAATATGGCAGGTAGTTTTGCAGCTTCTATGCTAGATAAAGGTACGGCTACGATGACACGTCAGCAAATCCAAGATAAAATGGATGCTCTAAAAGCAAGAACCCGAATATTTGGGGGTAAAGAGTCGACTTCAATTCGTATAGAAACAACAAATGAAAACCTTCCGGAGATATTAGATATGGTTGCTGAAATGACAAAAAGTCCAACAATGACCGAGGAAGAATTTAGCAAGTTGAAGGAGGAAAGATTGGCATTTTTGGAAGAGCAATTATCAGAACCACAAGCAGTTGCCAACCGCCAATTTAATAAGCTGTTGAATCCATACCCAAAAACAGATGCGCGCTATTACATGAGCATGGAGGAAGAAATAGCTGCGATTAATGCGCTAACACTAGACGAGGTAAAAATGTTTCACAAAGAGAACTTTGGAGCGAGTGAGGCAACAGTGGCTATTGTTGGAGATTTTGACGAAGCTGCGGTAAAAGCAAAAGTTGAAAAGCATTTTGGAGAATGGGAAAACGCAGGTGACTATGTGCGATTAAAAGATGATTACAAAGAATTGAAACCTCAGGATATTAATTTGGAAACTCCAGACAAAGCAAATGCTATGTTCTTTGCAGGAATGAATTTGCCTATTGGTGATACACACCCTGATTACCCCGCATTGGTGCTTGGTAACTACATGTTAGGAGGTGGCTTTCTAAACTCCAGACTTGCAACTAGAATTCGTCAGAAAGAAGGATTGAGTTATGGTGTAGGGTCTTGGCTCTATGGGAACTCGCAGGATGAGAGTGGTGGATTTGGTGCGTATGCTATCTATGCACCAGAAAATAGAAATAAAGTGCAGCAGGCATTTAATGAAGAAATCGAGAAAGCAACAAAAGAAGGATTTACTCAAGAAGAAATAGATGCAGCAAAGTCAGGGTGGTTGCAGTCTAGGGATGTGAGTAGAGCACAGGATTCAGGATTAACGAATAGTTTGACAAATAACCTCAGATTGGATAGAACAATGATGTGGGATGCTGACTTTGAAAAGAAAATTGAACTGTTAACCATGGAGGAAATAAATGCGGCCATGGCCAAGCATATAGATGCGTCTAAGTTCGTTTACGTCAAGGCTGGTGACTTTGCAAACAAATTAAAGGATGATACAGTTATAAAGCCATAGTCGTTTCGACAATAATTATGGAGTTGTAATTAAAAGAGCGTGTTCTGAAAAGAGCAGGCTCTTTTTATGTGCGGAATACTTTACGCATCGAATTTGTTTTCTTCTAAATTAGGATTTACTTAAAGAGATGGTCATATCGGTATATGGGCTGAGATGCGAACCACTTTGTAAAAGTTGAATCGTAGTTGCACCGCAATGAGCATCAGATGTTTGGTCTCCAAACTCCACTTCGAATTCCTCATCACCTACGTTTAAAAAGAAGATCTTGCAATTAGTGAAACCACAATTTTCTTCGCCCTCTGTTAGCATCCAGGTTGAACTGTCGGTTATTATTGTATTATTTCTAGCGAAACTGTAAAGTGCATTCCCGTTACTTTCAAATCTAAATATTCCTGACAAAACTGTTTCATGCCTATCCGCTGTAGAACTGTATAAATAAATGTCTGTGACATTCCAGACCCCAACCATAGATTCTATAGCACAATCCGCGCTATTTCCGCAACTTGTTAGCAAAGAAGATAAAGAGATTGCAATGGAGAATATATATATTATTCTCATTTTGCAAAGATATGTAATTGGATGAATTTTATGCTTGCATCTTAATACAAAAAAAGCGAGAAATTTCTTTCTCGCTGGTAATGCCTAATTAAAGCATTTTGACTAAATGTGATTGTTCTTTTAAACTTTGAATTGCTCAGTAATGGGAAGCTGTGGAACTGATTTCATGATTTGTGGTTTTAAGATTTTGGAAAAATTGTATCTACCTAGTTAAGACAATTAATAAATAGCATACCCCTAGATTCTTATACTGTAAAGAGAAAAAATGACGTCTAAATTGCAGTTATCAGAGGTTTAGGCATAAAAAAAGAGGCTGTCTCAAATCTAGACAGTCTCTTTTCTTTTAATTATACAGAGAGTCATGATCGCTCTGAGTGTCAATTGATTTTACTTTGCTTCTTGTTTTGCTCATACAATAAGATACGAAGTTGTGAGCATTTTCAAAAAAAAGAGGCTGCCTTTTGAGACAGCCTCGTTCTGCTTATAGCAAAAAGTGTTATTAACTGACCATATAAGATCATTTTTTAACAGTCATAGTTCATTTTGGATGAAATCTAATCTTAAATCAATTATAAGACACAAATAAATAAGCATACCCCTACGTCTTAACAAAATAAAAGTTCCTAGTCGAATATCCATGCAGTATATAAAGGTAGTATAACAGAAAATGTCAGGTAATATTTTAGCAAAAGGATTATGCTAAAATTATAATTCGATCTTTTAAAAAAGACGGTATCTTATTTTGAATCTTAAAACTTATATTACGAGTGAAATAAAATTACAGTTTGTTGAAGTATTTGAAATTGTGCCCACTTTTTATGACCAACAAGGATTCATACATAAGTTTGATTACATTCTGAACATCTGACTTGGCAGCCATTTCTACAGTTGTATGCATGTAACGCAATGGTAATGAAATCAATACAGAAGGAACACCACCATTTGAATATGCAAATGCGTCCGTATCCGTGCCCGTTGTCCGTGAAGAAGCTGAACGCTGGAATGGAATCTTTTTCTTTTCTCCAGTCTTAATAATTAGGTCTAGTAAGTTATTGTGCACAGCAGGACCATATGTAAGGCTTGGGCCCAAACCACATTGCGTATCTCCCTGCTTCTTAGCATCCACCAAAGGAGTAGAGGTATCATGACAAACATCTGTAACAATCGCTACATCTGGTTTAATAGTGTTAGCAACCATTTGCGCCCCACGTAAGCCTATCTCTTCCTGTACTGCATTTACAATATATAAGCTATAAGGTAATTTTTTCTTGTTCTCTTTTAGTAAGCGAGCAACTTCAGCAATACAGAAACCTCCCATCTTATTATCTAGAGCCCGTCCCGCATAGAATTTTTTATTAACTTCTATAAGCTCATCCTCATATGTAATGACACAGCCAACGTGGATACCCATTTTAAGGACCTCCTCTTTAGTTGCAGCACCTACATCAATAAATATATTTTCAAGTGTGGGGGATAAGTTTGCGCCTTTACCCTTACGTGTATGAATTGCTGGCCAACCAAATAATCCTTTAACAATCCCTTTTTTTGTATGAATATTTACGCGCTTTGAAGGGGCTATAACATGATCAGAACCTCCATTTCTAATAACTCGAATGAATCCTTTGTCGGAAATATGATTGACAAACCAACTAATTTCATCCGCATGCGCCTCAATGACTACTTTGTATTTTTTTCCCGGATTGATAATACCATAAGCAGTGCCATAATTATCAAGATGCCATTCATCCACGTAAGGCTTTAGATACTTAAGCCATAATTTTTGACCAGATGCTTCAAAACCAGTTGGGGAAGCATTATTTAAATATTCGTACAGAAACTTTTCCGATTTCTTGTTGAGTGATGGCATGTATTAGGACTTATTTAAGATTAGAAAACCAATGTTCGGGGTCGCGGCTCCAATCACTAAGGATTTCGTGATCCGCGGCGCTAATATAGTTTTTTTCGACGGCACAACTTAAAAGTTCTGGATAATTTGTGATTGTGGAGAAAGGACAATTATTCTCTTCAAAAGCATCTACGGACTTCTGAAAGCCATAGGTGAAAATTGCAAGTACACCTAAGACTTCACAACCAACTTCACGTACAGCACGCACAGCCTGCAAGGCACTACCTCCAGTAGAGATTAAATCTTCGACAAGCAAGACGCGTTGGCCTGCTTCTAGTTTTCCTTCAATTCGATTTTGCCTGCCATGTCCTTTGGCTTTGGATCGCACATAGGCAAATGGCTTGTTAAGTTTTTCCGCTAATAATAAACCATGCGGTATACCTGCTGTAGCTACGCCTGCAATAACATCTATGTCTTTATAGTCATTTGAAAGCTCAGCAAGACCAGCGCAAATGTCATTTCTTACCTCCGGATAGGAGAGACTTAGACGGTTATCGCAATAGATTGGTGAGCGTAATCCGGAGGCCCAAGTAAATGGGTTTTGGGGATTCAATTTTATTGCATTAATTTGCAGTAGTTTTTGCGCTATACGAATTGACAAACTCATGAATAACTTGTATTTATAATGGAAGACCAAATGTACAAAATCTACATAAATGAAAAGGCATTGATCCTTTGTTCTACAGAAGAACTAAAAGAAATCTCTAAAACTAATGCGCGTATCGTAAGTAAGTACTTTGGTAAGAAAAAGTACTTGTTGAACTATATCGATATGCTGGAGAAAGGAAGTAACTTTTCAAGCGTCATTATTCATTCAAATGATTTTGAGCAGCTCAAGAAAGATTTTAAAAGCCTTTATATTAGATCTAGGGCAGGAGGTGGAGTTATTGTGAATGAAAAGGACGAGATCCTTTTTATTCATAGACGTGGCTTCTGGGACCTCCCAAAGGGAAAAATAGAGAAAGAAGAGACCATCAAAGAATGTGCAATTCGAGAAGTGAAAGAAGAAACTGGCATTAAAAAAGTAAAAGTTATTTCTAGGCTGACAGTCACACGCCATCAATATAAACAGAAAGGTGTACGATTTTTAAAATTTGTACGTTGGTACATTATGGAATCTAAAAGTCAAGAACTGATTCCGCAAGTGGAAGAAGATATCGAGAGAGCAAGTTGGATGACTTTGGAGAAATTTTATAGTAAACCAAGGAAAGTATATAAAAACATTATAGATGTTCTTGATGCGTATGAGAAAGCCCTCACAACAACACTTTAATTAAATAAACACGAGAATGGTAAAATATATAATCGCAAGCCTCTTAGTTGTAATTAGCTTTATGAGCTGCAGTAAAAAGGCAGTTGTAGAAATTCCCCCAGAACCTGTTCCTAAAGGCGAGCACATCCAAGGTAAACCGAGCGAAGGAAAGTCGATGGTAGAAGATAGGGAAGACCAGATCGTAGCTAAGCTAGGATTGGATGAGAATACCGCAGCCAAATTCAAAGCGATCGAAAAAGAATATCGAGAAAAACGCCTTGCTCTACGTGATGAAAATATCGAACAAGTGGCAAAATTAAATAAGGCACGAACGTTAATGACAGACATGGATGCTGAGTATAAAAAGCTATTTAGTGACGAACAGTACATGGCTTATAAAGGAATCATGAACTCTAAGATTAATGGAGCACCTGCAGATCAGTAGATAATATCACTTTTATTTCCCTTCTATTCGTATTCGGACGCATGTAAGCAAAGTCACCAAGCATCCTAATGCAAAGTTGTTTTTCCTTTTCCTTCACAGAAATGCTACATGCACATTCGCCGAATTGTGTATTCTACTAGGAGCACGCATCTCGAGAAAACTATATTGAATAAAAACACTTTACTTATAATTTACAAATTGTGAAATATTGCAATAA
>Ga0209828_1001306_pt1 | contig 22732 bp, 24 predicted proteins | sample MaitaG_FD_187429 | JGI IMG/M metagenome (GOLD analysis project Ga0209828, IMG submission 187429) | Marine algal microbial communities from Maine, USA - Maine_Asex2 metaG (SPAdes) (version 2) | ecosystem: Host-associated > Algae > Red algae > Unclassified | place: Maine, USA | collected 2015-01-05
TGTCACCAACGTCTCCGCCGAGTACATCTAGACCTTGAATTGATGGTTTGAGAACAGTCGCATCAGGTGCACACGAGTGTTGTGGAATACACCTCAGCAGGGTTCGACGCAGAGATGTCCGGGCATCCGTTCATTGGTCGGCTTCGAGTGAGCCTGTTCCGACGCACTTAACCGCCGTAGTGCTCCATGGTGTCGTCGCCGGCCCGCATCTCATCGATAGCCCGTTGAGTATCCGCTATCGCTGATTCGAGCTGGGCGATCACAAAATCTTTGTTTGACGTGAACGCAAGTTCATCGATCAGGGTCGCAAGCCGACCTTGCGACCGCCAGGCTGCCATCTTGGCCCACTCGGTGAACAGCACTTCGGGATCATCGACGGCGAGTAGATCGGAGCTTCGGCTTTGGTCGTCGACTGCGGTATTGGTGGCAACATAACCGTTTACCATCGAGATTCTCTCGTCGAGGCTGAACAGAGGCCCTGCGTGGTGCACGACCATGTCGCCGTGCAACGCAATGGCATAACCGGGTCCGGGGAACGTAGGAGCGACGGTCCGTTCAATTGGCGGTGTCAGGCCCTTCGCAGCCAACTCGGCTGCTTCGTGTTTGGTGCCGAGGAAGTACTCGAAACGGCCGCCATCGACCTCGCGGGGGTCGGTGACCATCATTACGAAGTCGAGAGGCAAGGTGTCGTGGTGCCATTTGTCAATGGCATTGTCGATGCTGTCGGGCTCAAAGTTGAGATGTCCGAGGTGCACAGGCATCGCGTGGGGTGCAATCGCGATGCCGTAGATCGCTTCGAGGTGGGCGGTGACGTCCTCGCTAATGCACAGGTCCCGCAGCCACCTCGAGCGATAGCACCCACCGCGAACAGTATTTTGAATCCGGTCGCCGGCAGAGTGCGTGTATGGCCGAAGCTGGCGGGCTACGTCGAGCATGATCGACGCGCCTTCGTCGCTGAGTACTCGGAACGGGCTCGAGGCTGCGACGGGCGTTGCCTTCGTTGCTATCTCGTCGGCCTGATACCCGAGATCTGCCAACATCAGGACTTCTGCAGGCTCCTCTAACTGGAGGTGGATCAACGGATCGAACAATGGCTCATTGTCCAGCCACGCATATCCGGGCGGTTGGCTGACTGGAAACGGTACGGCTACTCCCATGGTTCGATCATCGTCGATGACTTGAGATGTGTCCAGTGCAGGTTATGAGTACTTTTAGTGCACTCTGTGCAACTATTGTTTATGGAACTGGATCGATCTCATCTTGAATTGCTCGGCGCCCTTGCCAAACATCACACGCTCGCTGAAGCGAGTAAAGCGATCAATCTGAGTGCTTCGGCTGCAAGTCGTCGCCTGCACGACGCAGAGCGCCGACTCGGATTACCTCTCGCTGAACTCGATGGTCGAACTCTTCGCCTGACAAGTGCAGGCAAGCTCCTCGCAGACACTGCAGTAAGCGTGACCAACCAGATCGCCGAGGCCGAGCTTGCGGCCAGATGGCTGAGCAGCGGTGCCGACGCACCGATCCGCGTCGGCGTCGGCTTCTTCGATCGGGTGGCCTGGCTGCTTCCAACTGGCGACGCGCTTTCATGTGAGATTGTTCGTTCACCGTCGTCTCGAGCAGAAGATGTGCTGGACCCACGGCGGGTTGACCTTGTTGTCGATGTCGGTGCCAGTCACGACGGGATTACGCTGCTTTTAGATCGTCTCGTGCTGGCAGTGTCACCCACTCACCCGTTGGCAGCTAAGACCATCATCACCGCGGCAGATCTTGCATCCCATCGCTATTTTGCCTCTGACTCCAACCCGCTTCCGGGATTCGAGTTCGACCGTTTCTTTGTTCCTGGTCGTCACCTCCCCGAGGTGATTATGCGAATCGAGTCGTTCAGTGCAGCGATCGACTTCATCGCTCGGGGCGACGGGGTCTCGATCCAGCCGCGCCAGTCAATAGTGAACCTCGCAAGCGACGAGGTAACCGCAATCGAACTCGACGCCACCATTCCGGTCGAGTGGTATGTCAAGCCCTCGAAAGAGACCGCCGCTGCGTCCGAGGCAATCCAGCAGATTCAGGCCACCACGCACGAGTTCTGATGATTCGCAAGACGGAGCGAATCGAGCGTGTTGGAGGCGTCCACACGTCGCCGCAGCGCTCTCGGCTTTGTACTAAGCGGCAAGCAACTACTCAGAGCGATCCTAGCGGAGGTCACCGGAGACCTTGACGGTGCATTCCAGCGGGCAACTAACCAAATCATCGCGTGGATCGTGCTCACCTAGCGTCCGTCAGAAACTCTGGGGAGGACTGGATTGGCGACTGCCTCTTCGAAGGCAAGAATGTGCGAGGCATCATCGTCTACGACTGAAGCGTCAGAACAGCCTGTGTTCGAGGTCCGCGCAGTGACGCTCCAGTCCCCGATGGACTTGAAGGTTGAGAGCTGTCGCGGCAGGTGCACGACGTTCGCTTCGCTCACTTCCCGAGTTGTTCACTGGCGCTCACAACTCAGTGGGCACGCTTCGCTTGAGGGTTCTGGTCCCGAGGGGCCCTGCGGCTCGTCCTCAGCCGTAGGTAGTGGAGATGGCTAGGGGACCTCGATTCACGTTGAGGGTTGAGAGCGGTTCCGGTGTTCTTTCGTCTCCTCGAAGAGGTAGGCGGCGTCCGTGGGAGCTTCCACACCAGATGATGTGTTCAGCAACGCCGATGTGAATGCATCGACGATCGCCGCTAGTTGTCTTACGGTTGTAAGCTGGTTGTATGACGACAAGCGTGACGGTGCGACTGAGTGACGAGCACATCCGCTGGCTCAAGTCAGGTGGGCGCACTGCGACCGAGGCGATCCGCGATGCTCTCGACCGTGCCATCAACGAGGACAGCTACCGCCAGGCACAGAAGGTGCTACTGCGGCTTCCGCTCGACACTGAGGACGATTGGGGAGACCCGCAGGAATTTATGCTGCAGGCACGACCCGATGAGGGGTGAGCTTCAGTGGGCGGAGATTGTCCACGACAATGGAACCGTGAAGCGTCGTCCCGTCCTTGAGGTGTCAGCGTTGGAGCTAACGGCGCCGATCGTCGTGCCCGCCACGACCACGGTTCGCAACCTGCCCTCTGAAGTGTCGCTCGCAGGCTATGGCATTAAGGGAGTACTCAACACGCTGGCGGCGGGTCCCGTCAGACGAGACAGCTTGGTCGAGCCAATCGGGTTTGTCGATCAGTCGCTTCTCGACGAGGTTTGCGCTGCGCTTGCGTGGACGACGGGTTGCAGCTGATCGTCACTAACCCTTGAACCGAGGGCCTGAGAGCTGTCGCAGGTATTGCGATAGATGATCCCGTCAACCGACATAACCGTCGACGTGTCGTTGCGAGTGACGAGCTTCCGTTCTAAAGCTTGGTCGGAGTCGACTACGCGGGTGGCGCCTGGTCGAAGTAGGCAATGAGCGCTTCGAGCGCTGCGGTGATTGCGGGTTCCGACGCCGATTCCATCGTCCGATTGCACTGATCGAGCATTCTGACCATGCCGCCGCCCCGAAACCTTCGTGGTAGCGGCATTGCTGCCGTTGCGGCGAGGTCGATACAGCGGCGCAGTAACCGAGGGTTCATTTTGGCTGTCGCTGGCGCGAGAAGTTTGGTGACAGCGATGTGGACTGGCGTGGGCAACGCCTCGGGGTCGTGCGGTCCAGAATATGTGGCGAGAACTTCATCGAGCCGCGCGATGACCAAAGAGCTTGCCAGCTCACGAATCTGTGGCACGAAGTCGATGGCGCGGTTCGCCAGGTGGGGGAAGATCCGGGCGTTCTCGAGGTACTCCGTCTGGTGAACGAAGGCTTCTCGCACGCGACCCGACGGGTGCGCGCTGATGACCCACATCAGATTGATAGGCCCACATTCTCGAACGGCCTCGATCTGCGAAGGATCCAAGTTGGCCCATGACTCAAACGGGCCTGCGACCCTGCGGATTGAGTTGTCTAGCTCCAGCGGCAAACTGTGCAGCCGCATCTCCTCGGTGGTCGATCGGATCGAGGTCGCCCAGAGTTCATCGGCGTTGTCAAGGTCGCATAACGCTGCATCCGTCCGTCGTACGAACGCTGTGGCCCGATCTTCGCTTGACATACAACATCCTCAGACCAGTCGCGCTGTTAGGAGACTACGGGCCGCGTCGGCCAAAGGCTTGTCCTGCGGAATCTTGAGAGACTTCCGGTATCTGCGACGATGCTCTGCCTTCAAGGTAGATCGTCAACCTCCACCGTGACCTTGGGTCCGGCGCACGAAGGAGCGCCCGAACGCTCACATGGCGGTTTCGTCGCCGCATTTATGACGACCTACTGGGCTTCTTGTTGATGCTGCGCGGCAGCATCGCGTTCACCGCCTATCTAAAAGTGAACTACGTGGCAGGCACACCGATCGGCACGCCGATTGAGTTCCGATCACGAATCGATCGGGTCGAGGGAAAGAAGACCTTCGTTGTGGGGGAGTGCCGGCACGGCAATGAGATAGTCACAACATGCGAGGCGCTGTTCATCGACGCAGCCGATGCGTTTGCATCGACCAAGTTCGGCGTAACTAACGACGGCTAGCGCAGCACCGCTCAGCGGTATCTCGATGATGGCGAGATGAGCGGCAGCCAAGTATCTGTCTCAGTACAGCTCGTTGCCGTCGTGCCACGCGGCGAAGCGTGTTTCCATCTCGTCGACTGTCTCATCGGAAGCAGTCTGGTCGGCAAGGCACTCGGCGTAGCTCGCAAGGCCGTCGATGCAGGGCCACTCATCCGGTGACCAGAGCCGGGACCGAATAATGGACTTTCCGCAATGGAACATGACCTCTTGAATGGTCACCACGAGTGCGAGCGATGGCGTTTGCTGAGCTTCGACCATGGTCGCCAGTAGGTCGGGGTCTCGCACGATCTGTCCCGTGCCGCTAACTCGGAGTACTTCGCCTCGGCCTGGAATCATGAACATGAGGCCAACAGACTCGGTCTCCAAGACGTTGAGAAAGGTATCCATACGGCGATTGCCTGGGCGATCGGGAATTGCCACGGTGGTGCTATCAAGCACCCGCACGAAACCCGCCGGGTCCCCTTTGGGCGAGAGGTCTAGATGTCCATTTCGGCCGCGACTCGCTATGACGAGGAACGGGCTTCGCTCAATCCACGCGCTGCCGTGGTGGTCAAGGGCCGTAAGCACCTTGGTCTGCTGAGCTGGCCGAGGAACCGGCACATAGCTCCTGAGCTCGGACTCGCTCGTAATGACGTACTGGGGATCAACCATGATCCACATTGCCATGCCGTGCTTCTCTGCATCGGCACTGAGCGAGATGCTCCGACCGATGGGATGTGAAGTCGGGCCAACGCTCGTACGACTGGCCGGCCACCTGTACGGCGGGGAGATACGTTCATTTCTCCGCCTAAATGACGAGATTGCCTTCCTCGCGCCTCGCCGGAATCAAATTCCGCATGTGGCCAATGGGCGCGAGCCCAACATAACTAGGTGAGCAGTAGCAAAGTAGATTCTCGGGGTGAGTGTGCTGCAGGTAAACACGGTCGGAACAACGGGTGTAGGTAAGCGTCTGCTCGTTTTGGTGCACGGATATGGCGCTGACGAACATGACCTGGCCCCGCTGGTTCCCTACATCGACCCTGACGGCGCCTTCTTCACGATCTGCCCGCGTGGCCCTCACCCGGTTGTGGGTGCAGGTGCTGGTTGGTACGAGCGCACTACGCAAGGCGAGATTGATCCAGCGTTGTTCGTGGCGTCGGTCGATGCGCTCGATGCCACCGTTGATGCTGCGTGTGCGGACCACGGGCTCGACCGGGCGGCCGCCGTCATCGTTGGCTTCTCCCAAGGTGGAGCCATGACCTTGGCCTCGGCGCTGCGAGCCCAAGCCGCAACTCGTCCGGCAGCCATTGCGTGTCTGTCAGGGATGCTGACCATGATCGATGGACTGGACTATGCGTTCGATCAGCCGTTGCCAACCATCCTGATTCATCACGGCACCCATGATCCTGTTGTGTCTATCGATCGCGGCCGCTTCACCCGCGACACGCTGATCGGTAACGGGGTCGAGCACACCTACCGGGAGTACCCAATGCAGCATGAGATCGCAATGGCTTCTATGCACGACCTGCGCTATTGGCTAGCGGCTTCGTAGCAGCGAGCTATCGAATCAGGCGTCAGTGTTGACTGGGCGAAAGTAGACATCCTTTTCGGCGATTCGCCCGTTCCGGAATACGTAGCGCTCAACGCCCACACGTTCAAACTCTTCACCGGTCGCGATGTCGGTGCCGACTACTCGGTAGGTCATGAATGTTGCGTCGGGTGCGTGGTGGAGGACCACGTCGTTGAAACGAACGTCGCTCTGGGTGCCATTTCGTTCAACGAAGAACGCTTCAATCTGCGAACGGGTGTTCATTTGTGAGATGTAGATAGGCCTCGACAAGGTCTGCGTCGGGGCGGGTGTTCGCTAACGCCTCTTTGAGGATGACGTCGAAGCGCTCCTTTAACCAGCTGGTGAGATCGCCGATCGCGCAGGACCCGGCGTCCCATCACGGCACGGCGCTCAGCACGGGCGGTAGACGGGGGTGGGCCGCTGGTTGGCAAGTTCGCCTTGGCCAGGCCCCAGTCGGAGCTGACGCATACGCGCTAGTGCTTCTTCGCCGTGCTCGTCCTCCCAAGCCGCCAGCTGTTGCCGCCAGCCTTCTATAAACTCAGGTGGTAGCAAGCTCTCCACACTGTACGCCCTCCAGATACGACCGATTGGAACCGGACCGCAGATCGTCTCGGGGCGCCAAAGACCGCTGGTAGCCGAGAGCCGGTGACCATGACATGGCACCGCCTTGCGCTCAGATTCTTGCGACTCACGTGGCTGGTGCTCTACTTGAGCCGAATACGCCACAAACGTGGCGGCCGCAGAAACGGAGTTAATCATGTTGACCGACCGATACGGCCTAGAGATCTCAACTGCCTCGACTGACGCACGCGACGCATATGTCGACAGCGTTGACCGGATGCTCGCCGCAGACGGCCGGATCGAGGAATCCCTGGACGCGGCCTTGGCGGCTGACCCAGACTTTGCGCTCATCCACGCGGCATATGCGCGCCAGCACCAACTGATGATGCGTGGCAAGGACGCACGAGCCTCCGCAGAAACCGCTGTCGAACTTGTCGAAGGTGCGACGCAGCGAGAACAACAACATGTGGAGATCATTAGCCAACTTGTCTCTGGACAGGTCCCGTTGTCCCTTGAACTCACGCATGAACATATGAAGGAGTACCCGCGTGACGCCTTTGCGCTCGCGCCGGCGACAGGCGTCTTCGGATCGATTGGGTTCAGCGGCCGGGTGGACCGCGAGGCGGAGCAGCTGGCCCTTCTGGAGCCACTCGCCACGCACTACGGCGACGACTGGTGGTTTCAAACTGTGTACGCCTTTGCGCTTCTCGAAACAGGGGAATGGGCCAAGGCCCGCACGTTGGCAGAACGGTCACTTGAGCAGCGTCCCGACAACTCTCACGGTGCACACACGCTTTCGCACGCACTCTTCGAAGCTGGAGCTGATCAGGACGCGTATGGCTTTTTGTCGGAGTGGATTCCCAAGGCCGATCGAGCCAGCCTGATGCACTGCCACAACTGGTGGCACTACGCAACGCTTCTCATGAAGATCGGAGACGAGGACGCAGCGTTCAAAGCGTTTCGCGCCAACTGTCTGCCGGGCACGTCGGACAGCCCGTCGATAAACGTCTTCACCGACTCGGTTGCATTCCTCTGGTCAGCAGAGTTGGCAGGAGCTCCAAGAAGTCGCGTTTTGTGGGAAGAGATCTTGCGCTACTACGAGGCCAGCTTCCGACGCCCGATCGTGTTCGTTGATGCTCACATCGGCCTTGTCTACGCAGCACTGGGCGATACCGAACGGCTAGACGAGTGCGTCGTTGAACTCGAAGAGTTGGGCGAAGCCGGTCGACTTCCCGCTGGCACAACCGCTGCGTCATTGACGCGGGCGTACAAGGCGTTTGCGAACGAAGATTGGGTGAGCGCGATCGACTTCTTTGAGCCGGTGATGGACCAGGTCGTACGAATCGGCGGTAGTAGCGCGCAGCGTGATCTGCAACAGAACACCCTGCTCGCTGCCTATGTCAACGACGGTCGAGTGGACGAAGCGCTCGCCATTGTGGCTGGCGATCCAAGTCGTCAGCCATCTCGGCCTGTCGTTGGTCTCTCCAAGTCGTGAATCTACGGTTTGCGCCAAACAGAGACGTGTGAGCGTGACTCGCCAGAAAACGGCTCGCATTGCCAGTTTGCCCATCGGGATTCGAGGTCCAGTCCTGCGAGTTGTGCCATGAGATCAAGCTCAGAGGGCCAGACGTATCGAAACGCTGGTGAGTTCGTGCGAACTCGGTCACCATCGATGTGGTAGTGGTGCGAAATCGAAATCTGATTCACCAAGTCGACGTATTCTTCAAAGCCCAGGTGGTGTGACGAGACATCGAACGGACGCACCGTTTCGCCGGGTGGCAGGTGACGAAGCTCGGGCACCATGGTTTCGACAAGGAACCTTCCACCGCGTGCGAGGTGGGCTGCGGCGTTCGCGAAACATGCAACCTGTTCGCCTTGGGTGCGAAGGTTCATGATGGTGTTAAAGACAAGGTAGACAAGTGACGCCTCAGAGCAGACGTGGACCGATGTCATATCGCCGTGCACCGCATTGACCTGTTCGGCGCCAGGCTTCTGGCGGAACTGCTCGAGCATCGGTTCCGAGATATCAATGCCATGCAGCGTGAACCCGGCCTCCGCTAGCGGCAGCGCTAGCCGGCCGGTACCGATGGCGAATTCGACGACAGGCCCGTCGCCTGCGAGTTCGCCAAGGAGTGTGACTGAGGCGTTGATCAGAGCTGGGTCAAAATGGTCACCGTGAACGTCGTCGTAGGCGGCGGCTACAACCGGGTCGACGTGCGCATCGGGAGCCGAAAGATGGTCGTGATCTGACACGGCGCGAGTCTTGCACGTGAAACCGAATCGCGGCCGACAATTCGGGACGTTGACCCTCGCTGGATGTGTATACGGCGAACCAATACAGCGAACCATTGGGCGGTGCGGTAGGTCCGTCGTAGACGTAGGCAGCCAGCTCCGGCGCACAGCACTGGTTTCTACGGTTCGCCCTGGCCAATCTGGCCCTTGCGTCGCGCCACGTAGTCGTCAAGCTGGCCGCGGATTGCCGAATCGAGCGTGGGTTCGGCATAGTCCTCAAGCGCCGCCTGCCAAAGTTTGGTGGCGCGCTGGGTCGCATCGAGCGCACCTGACTCGAGCCAGGCGCCATGGTTCTGCCAGTCAGAGAGCATGGGTGAGTAGAAGGCGTCTTCATACCGCTCGAGCGTGTGCTGATCTCCAAAGAAGTGTCCACCTGTAGGCACACGTTCCATTGCACTGAATGCGAGTTCGCTATCGCTGAGCTCGATCGGGGTCAGGAATTCCATCATGTGCTGCAACATCTCAACGTCCAGGATGAACTTTTCATAGCTCGCTTGCAGGCCCCCCTCCATCCATCCAGCGGCGTGATAGATGAGATTGCTGCCCCCGAGAATGCTTCCCCACAACGACATTTGTGTCTCGTATGCTGCCTGCGCGTCAACCGTGTTTGACGCACTGGAGTTCGACGATCGATACGGCAAGCCGTAGCGGCGTGCGAGCTGCCCGCTGGCGACGTTTGCCTTGGCGTGTTCTGGCGTGCCGAACGCTGGTGCACCCGAACGCATGTCTACGTTCGATGTGAACGAGCCATATACGACAGGTGCACCCGGTCGGGTGAGCTGTGTGAGCACAATGCCAAACAGCGCCTCGGCGTTCTGCTGCGTAAGACCTGCCGCAAGAGTCACGGGCGTCATTGCTCCAAGGAGCGTAAACGGCGTGACGGATACGGCCTGGCCGTGCTCGGACATGGTCATGAGACCGTTTGCCATCTCTTCATCGAATCGGCGAGGCGAGTTCACATTGATCACAGTGATCACGCCGGGCGACGTGCTCATTTCTTCAACGGTCATGCCCCGGCTGATAGCCATCATCTCGATGCCATCGAGCGCTCGAGCCCGTCCAATAGCGGTGCAGTGAAAGGTGAGATCTGACAGCGTCAGGTTCGCTCGATACGTGTCCAGGTGCCGGTTGTTCGCTGGCAGTTCCATCGGCGCCGCAACCTGATTGCCAATCATGTGCACGGCGTTGAAGTAGTGCGCCAGACGGATGAATGATTCGTAGTCATCCATATTCGACGACCGGCGCCCGCGCACCTCATCGTGGACAGCGGGTGGGCCCGCAACGAGGCCGAACACCACGTTCGTGCCGCCGAGCGTGATGACCTTGTCTGGATTGCGACTCGTGAGGGTGAACTCACTCACCGTTGACGCCAGGGCGTGTTCGATAATGTCGCGCCCGATCCGGACCACCTCACCATCGACGATCGCGCCTGCCGCCTCGAACTTCGTGCGGGCTTCGGCGCTCCAGAGTTCAATACCGAGATCTTCTAGCACGCGGATTGACGCGTTGTGGATTATCTCGACACCCTCTGGGTCAAGGATTGGTAGCGGCCCGTGAGGGTTCTGAACCTGTCGCCAGGGCAGCTGTCGAATAGCCGGTTCCGACCTTCTTGAGCGGATTCGTCCTCGGCGTGCCATGTCACATCTCCAGGTCGGGGCAGATAGTAGTCGTATCGCACCGGATGCAGTGACGCTTGGGAGAGTTGACGGCGCGTGAGCTCCGGTCGCGGCGCGATCGTCTTTCTGTCGGCACGGTCGGAGCAGTACGTACCAACGCTGCTGTGTTTTGCGCTGTTCTCGAACTTCGTCGACATGATCGTGGCTGCAAAGATTTTCATCGTGGTCGTGTGGATGGGCGCGGGCTTCTCCAAGCTCCAGCATGGCTTCTCATCAACGGTGGCGATCATGGTTCAGAACACACCGTGGGTTACGTCGGACAGGTTCCGCAAGGCCACGGTTAAGGACTACCCGAACGACCTGCGGCCATCTCGCACTACCCACTTGTTGGCTCATATCGGTGGCACGACCTGCGAGATCGTGATGCCGCTCGTGTTGTTGTTCTCGCCCTGGCATTGGGCGACTTGGATCGCCATCGTGTCAATCTGGGCCTTGCACACCTTCATCATCTCCACCTTCCCGCTGGCCGTTCCGCTTGAGTGGAACGTGTTCTTCATTTTCTGTGTGGCGTTCCTCTTCGGGAATTTTCATGTCAGCGATGGCTACGGAGTTGGCGACATGAGTCCAGTGCTGCTGGCCGTTGTGGTTACGGCTGCGCTTTTCCCATCGTTCTTGGGGCGCTCCGGCCACAGTACGTGTCGTTCCTCGTGGGCATGAAGCAGTACGCCGGCAACTCAGCAGCAGCGACATTTTCGTTTCGTGACAAGTCAATGGAGGACCGGATCAACGAGAAGATTGTCAAGGCCTCAGACAACCAGATCGACCAGATCGAACCGCTCTTCGGCAAAGAGATTTCCGAAATCTTCATTCAGAAGGCGGTGGCGTTTCGCATGATGCATCCCATGGCCTAAAGAATCGGGGGCACTCTTCAGTTGAACTAGATGATCGCTATCAACACAATGATGATGAAGATGACGGTGACCGCAAGGATCGCCATTGCGGCGAGACCGTCGCGATTCTCGGCGGTTCGATTCGCTGGCTCAGGATCATCCTGCATTGCTTGCTCCGTCGGGTGAACAATCGTTCTCTTGCTTCACATTACGCCAGGGTGACATGGTGGACTGCACCGAATCTGCAGGACGCTGGCCTAAGCGATAGATACGACTGCGGCGAAGATCACATGCAACGACCCCCGAGCGGCACAGCTAGCGTCGTCGAATGACCACGTGGCGAGATAAAGCTGGCACAACCTTCGAACCGTTCAAGCAAGATGCCACGGGCTCGCAGGGGATGGTGGTGACCAACCATCCCCTCGGTTCGGCTGCGGGACTTGAGATGCTGGCAATGGGTGGGAACGCAGTCGACGCTGCGATCGCTGCAGTGTTCGCGCTGAGCGTCGTTGAGCCGATGATGGTGGGCCCGCTTGGTGGCGGTTACATCAACCTGCGCATGGCCGACGGAACGGCATTGTGCATCGACAACTACACCCTCGCGCCAGGGGCCGCGACCCCAGACATGTACACCCCCGTCTCTGACACGTGGCCCAACTACCTGATCACGGTAGATCGACAGAGCCAAGTAGGTCACTTGGCATCGGGCACACCGGGCAATCTCAAAGCGTGGGACGAAGTGCATTCGCTGCACGGACTCCTCGATTGGGAGGCCGTGCTGGCTCCCGCAATCCGGTATGCGAGACACGGGTTCCGCTGCACCGACTATCTAAGCCGTCTCGCCCACGACGATGCTGATGACATCGCTCGGTTCGCAGCTACGGCCCGGGTGTTCCAGCCGAATGGCACGACCGTCGCTCCGGGGGATTTGATCGTGCGGCCCGACTTCGCCGACGCGTTGGAGACAATTGCGGTCGAGCGTTCGGCTGCGTTATATGGCGGAGCACTCGGTCAGGCGCTTGTCGATGACATGGCGCACAACGGTGGACTGATCACCATGGCAGACCTTGAGGCGTACTCCACGATTCACAACCAACCCGTTATGGGAACGTACCGGGGCAACGAGATCTCAGGGCCTCCGCCTGGTAATAGCGGTGTCACGTTGATCATTGAGATGCTCAACATTCTCGAAGGAATCGATATCGCGGGTCTCGGGTTTGGCACCGTGGACAGCTCGCACGTACTGCTCGAGGTTCTGAAGGTTGCCTTCGCAGATCGATTTGCCTACCTCGGCGATCCTGCGACAGTAGACATTCCACTTGAGTGGCTCATTTCAGAGGCATACGGAGCGAGTCGAACCCCCGCCATCGATATGGAACGAGCGGCACAGCCCACAGCCGGTCGCCCCGGTGCCGAGTCGTCTTACACGACTCACCTAACCACGGCTGACGCCGACGGAAACATGGTGTCGATGACACAGACGATAAACGAGCTTTTCGGTTCTAAAGTGACCGTGCCTGGCACCGGCATGTTGTTGAACAACACCCAAGCCATGTTTGATCCTCACCCCGGAAACCCAAACTCCGTGGCCGCGAACAAGCGGGTCGTCAGCAGCATGGCACCAGTCATAGTGAGCCGCAACGGAAAGCCATGGCTGGGTATCGGCACACCTGGAGGAGTCCGAATCTTCCCGTCGGTCTTCCAAGCGCTCGTGAACATTATTGATCACGGTATGACGCTTCAGGAAGCCGTTGAGGCGCCGCGGCTATGGACCCAAGGGCAAACCGTTGAACTCGAAGCAAGCTTTCCAGAGGCAATCGAGGCGGGCTTAACGCAGCGTGGTCACATCGTTCTGCGAGTGCCCAACGTCGCTGGCGGAATGAACGGCGTCATGATCGATCACGAAACCGGGCGCCTTACCGGCGCTGCTTGTTGGCGCGCAGACGGCAGTCCAGCGGGCCTGGCTGGCGGGCTGGCGAACGCCGAGGTGCGCTTCAACCCTTTGGTCTGATCGCTGCCCTAGCCACACGCGGTACAGCGGGCGAAAGGTACAGCGGGCGAAAGGTACAGCGGGCGCAAGGTACAGCGGGCGAAAGGTACAGCGGGCGAAAAAGAGTTACCGCGGCTGGAAAATGCGCTGCGGCTACCCACCGGCCGGCTCGGTACACCAACAGGCCTCGGTGCCGCAACGCTCTTTCTTTGCGCACCCGCAGCCAGTTGGGTGACAGGCCAGATCATCGCGATCGACGGGGGCATGTAGCTAGACAGGCGACACACGTGCGGTGGTCGCGTGCACATCACGACCGACGAAGGGCCGACAAGTACGGTTGCGTCATGTCGCCTGTACCCAAGACTCGATCCCACGCGGGGATTGATTCGCGTCGAGGGTGGGTGGTGGTCGCCGCCGCGTTTTGTTCATCGTTCATCACTCTGGGTATTGCGTACAGCTTTGGGGCGTTCTTCACTGACATGGCGGCTGAGTTCGACAGCAATCGTGCGGCGACATCGATCATCTTTGGCGTCACCACCGGTGCCTTCTTCTGGTTGAGTCTGATCACCGGTCGGCTTGCCGATCGATTCGGCCCGCGCCCCGTGATGCTGCTCGGAGCGGTGTCGTTGCTGGTCGGGCTGTTAGCGACGAGCCGGGTGCAGTCGCTCGGCGCCGGATACATCACCTACGGCGCTGGCGTCGGCGTTGCGGCTGCCGCCGGCTACATCCCGATGGTTGCGGTCGTGGGCGGGTGGTTCGAACGCCATCGGGCCACCGCCGTCGGCCTTGCCGTTGCGGGCATAGGTGCAGGAACACTCGTTATGTCACCGTTGTCTGCCGCGCTCATCGACCGCTACGGATGGCGTGACACCTATCAACTGCTGGCCTATGTCGGAGCTGGCGTGCTCGCCATATGTGCGCTCGGAATTCAGCGGCCACCTGGGTCCGAGGGTGGTCAACCGCCGAGATTCGCAGACGCGTGGGCGTCGCCAGTTTTTCGGCGCCTGCAACTCTCTGCGCTGTGCTCGGGTTTGGCATTGTTTGTGCCCTTCGTATTTGTTGGTCAGTACGCCAAAGAACGAGGCGTGGGCTCAATTGCCGCTGCTGTTCTGGTTGGGGTGCTTGGCGGTGCCAGCGTGCTCGCTCGTATCGGTTTCGGCAGTGCTGTAAGACGCTTCGGGTCGATCAGGCTGTATCGAGCAAGTTTTCTGCTCCTGTCCTCGAGCTTCCTGGTCTGGTTCGTGGCCGGTGCGTCGTACGTCCTGCTCATCGTGTTCGTTCTGATTCTTGGGATCGGCTACGGCGGCTTCGTAGCTCTCAGCACGATTGTTTTGGCCGAACGACTCGGGGTAATTGGTCTCGGGTCCATCATGGGGTTGTTCTACACATCTCAGGGACTCGGAGGATTGGTGGGACCGCCGCTTGCTGGCTGGCTGATCGATGCAGCAGACAGCTATCGACCAGCCATCGTTATCTGTTGCGCGCTGACCGCGGTCGCGTGGCTGCTTATCCGCACGTTGCCGACGAACGAACAGGGTGGTCTCGAACCCGAGCCTCAGCGTGGCTGACGTGGCACGGGCATGAACAGCGTCTTGCCAATCAAGAAGTCGATGGAGAACTCAACTTCGCTAGTTTGCCGGTTGGAGGAGCGAGCGGCGTTCGGGGAGCCATGCATAACGGCGGTCGCCGGTTGATACCAGGGCTAACAGTGGGCGCTGCTGGCTTCGCTGCGATTGCTGCGGGAACGGCCTGCCCTATAACCGCCCCGAGAGGAGGAAGCTGGCGTGTGAGGCCCAGAACGACTCCTCACAGCGCCAACGTATGCTCGATAAGTTGTCTCCAGTTCGGAAAGTGGTGCGTAAGCCATCACAACGGCCCCAAGTCCTAGCACAAAGCAGTTATCACCGACGCGGCGGCCGTATACCAAGCTGAGCGGCGCCCTGGATAAAGCGGAACAGGGGCATTGGTTGTCGGGGTTAGGCCGCTCGCTCTTCATCGGCAGTCGCAGGCTGGTTGTTCGTACGAGGCTTAGCGCGCCGTCACTTCGCGAATGAGTGAGCCGAGTGCCGATTGGAACTCGTCGAAGTCGGGCTGCTTGACCAGGTAGGCGCACACGCCCAGGGCATGTGCTCTGTCGCGATCGGATTGAGCAGATGAGCTTGACAGGACGGCCACGTTGAGCTCGTTCAGTGTGTCGATGCCGAGGTTGGATTCCATCTCTTCGAGCATCTCGAATCCGCCCATCGTCGGCATCTTGAGATCGAGCAGAATCAAGTCAACCCGGGAGCCCTCACGGATGAAGTGAAGCGCAGCGTCGCCGGTACCGGTGGCGAGCACTTGGATGCGGTCATCGAGCCCCTCAAGGGCCAGCTTGGCCAGCTCAAGGTCGTCGGGGTCGTCCTCAACAATCATCACTTTGATCGGGAGGTCATCGGCCAGCGTTGCTGAAGCGGCTTGGTCTGCTGGTGAGCCTTCAAGGTGTTCCACCGCTACGTCGAACCGCCGCTTAACCCGATGCGGGAGGTCCATGGCAATCCACTTGCTGCGCCCCGCTGGGAGCGTGGATAACAAGATGAGATTGATCCCTGGGTTCTTGTCCAACGCATAGTGGATGGCCGCCATGGGGTCGGCGCTACCGACGTGGCCTCTGACATCGATGCCGAGTTTGGTGACTGCCTCCAGCGCCTGCTCGAGGTTGTGATTGGCTTTCGCGAGCGATTCATCGAAGTTGGAGCCGGCTACCGGCACAACAACGACGACGTCGATCGGTTCGACGACATGGAGTTCATGAAGCCGCCGGGTGACGTGGGTTCCCACCAGCGTCTCATCTGCAACCACCAGTACGTGTCTCATGTTGGCGTCCTTCGGCGTCGGGCCCGTGGGATTGACAGTACTGCGTTACGTGCGGTTGCCAAAAACCGCATTCGAACGCTGCGGGCCGAAGCAATAGGGTGAGCACATGACCGGAAACGAAGAGGCGGGTGCAAGCAGGGCACTGCTCGAACTAAGTACTGCAACAAGCGATGCAACCAGCATGAGTGAGATCGCCGCGGTGCTGAGCCGCACAGCCGCTCCTCTTGTTGGCGCAGCCAATGCCGCTGTCGGGATGGTTGACGGCACATCCCTACGGATCTTTCAGGGTCCGACTGCGACGGCAGGAAACGCGTCTATCCGGTTGCATGACCTTGATGTCTCGACGCCATTGACCGACGCGCTGCGCACGAGACAACCCGTGCTCATCGGTACGGCTCGCGAGTTTGAGGCTCGCTATCCGGCGATTTTTCGCCGGACTCAACCCGGCGAGATTGTGGCAATGGCCGCGTATCCGCTCAGCGCCGGCGACGACACACTCGGCGCATGCTTCTTCCGTTTCGCCGAGGGCTCCGACTTGGCCGACACCCGTTTCTCGCTGATGGAGCAGATGGTGCCAGTGCTGGAGCGGGGGGTAGCTCGCATTCAGGACCGGGCGGAGCTCGTCGCCTACGCCGAGCGCCTTGAGCAATCCAATCGTGATCTCGACAACTTCGCAGCGGTGGTGGCGCACGACTTGAGCGCACCGGTTCGCCGCATTGGCTCATTCCTTCAGCTGCTTGAGCGCGAGATCGGACCCCTCAACGGCACTGCAAGGCGCTACGCCGACACCATTGGCCAGCAAGTCAGTCACCTTGATGCGCTCCTGCAAGACACGTTGGCCTACGCCCAAGTCGTCGCCCCCACCACCACGCGCCAACCAATCGCACTCCAAGCACTCATGGATGAGCTCTTGGCCGAGATGGCTGCTGACCTCGATCAGTTAGAGGCCACAGTTACCATCGATCCACTGCCGGTGCTCGATGCCGAGATGTCGCTGATCCACCAGGTGTTCGCAAACCTGTTTGACAATGCGCTTAAGTACCGCCACGAAACGCGCTCGCCGGCCATTGCAATCGCGGCGACTCAGGTGGATCGTGAAGACAGCCTGCACCAATGGTGGCGACTTGCCTTCGCCGACAACGGAATCGGTATTGACCCGGCTCGCTACGACGATGTGTTCGCCATGTTTCTGCGACTCGAGGCGACCAAAGACCGACCCGGCACCGGCGTCGGCATGGCCTTTGTGAAGCGAGTTGTGGAGCGCCACGGCGGCACTATCGGGATTGAGCAAACACCCGGCGGAGGCACCACCTTCTGGTTCACCCTCCCCGGTCCCATCGTGCCCGACGTACTGTGAGCTGACCCGGCAGTTGAAGAATCTCGACCCTGCCTGCAAGGTCACTGTGTGGCAAAGCCGGCTCCCATGCTTCAAGAGCGAAGAAACTTCAACAGCGCCCTGAGCGCCGAGGACGGTGCGGATTCTTGCGCGTGGTGACCGGCGCAGCTATGACTTCTTTATCCCAGAGACCACTGACACATAGCACTAGCCAGATCCCGAGTGGCTCACGGTCCGTCGTGGATGCCTGCTCGCAATGGCACTTCGGCGTTTGCGGCGTGCTTCAATGGCTGGGTGTCCGCTACCTCGGCGCTGACTGCTGGTCGGCTGAATTTTGAAGACGCAGCAGCGCTGCAAGAGCACTTTCACGCAAACGGGTGGAGCGACGGTCTACCCATCGTGGCTCCAACCGCAACCGCTGTTGGGGCGTGTCTGGAATGGGCGGGCCTGAGCGCCGGTCACATCGTTGGCGTCGAACCCGTGCGAAAGCGTGCGCTAACCGCGGAGAAGATAGCGATCAATGCTGTCATGGCGGGCTGTCTGCCTATGCACTTCCCGGTTGTTGTCACCGCGGTCACCGCCATGTTGAGCGAGCCGTTTCTACTTCACGGCCCAACGGCGAGCACTGGCGGGAGCGCAATCTTGCTTATCGTCAATGGGCCTATTCGAAACGAAGTTGGCATGGACGCCACGTTCAATGCGCTCGGTCCGAGCGACCGAGCGTCGACCTGCATTGGTCGTTCGGTGCAGCTGGTGCTGCACAACTTGCTTGACGTGCGATCTGGCGGCAGCGATCGATCGACGTTCGGCCATCCTGGCAAGATCAGCTTTTGTATTGCTGAAGACGAAGAGAACAGCCCCTGGAAGTCGTTGGCCGAGGAGCGGCTTGGCGACCCGTTCGTCTCTGCAGTGACTGCCATGGCCGCGATGTCGCCGCGCCAGGTGATGAATGAGTGGACCACCGAACCAGAGCAGATCCTGGACACATTCGTGGCCGAGATCAGAGCGAATATGGCGCACTATTCGATCTGGCCGGGCAACTATGCGATGGTGATTCCTCCGCAATTGCGCGAGCACTTTTCGGCAGCTGGTTGGACCAAGGCTGACATTCGTTCCTATGTCTATGAGCATGCGCGGATGCTTCGAAAGGAATGGGCCGAATGCGGAAAGGGCAGCGTGGTCGCTGACAAAGGAGATCGTGAGTACGCCGCGTTGCCAGACCCAGACCATCTGTTGGTGGTGGCGGCGGGCGGACCGGCTGGCGGATTTGGAGCGGTTGTTCCACCCTGGCTGGGCACACGTTCACGAGCGGTAACCGTGCCAGTAGGAGCCTGCGTTGACTGCTGATCGAAGATCATTTTGGAGTGTGCGATGACGATCGAAGTGCTTGACCCAACCTATGAAGAATCGCCCAGCTCGTTCAGCGCCGCATCACGTGTTGGTTCGCTCCAAGGCCTGACCGTCGGTCTTGTCTCGAACGGCAAACAAAACACTGTGCCGTTCTTTGACGCGGTCGAAACCGAGCTTCGACAGACCTACGGTGTAGCCGAGGTGATCCGCGTAACGAAAGGTAACTACAGCGCTCCGGCAGGCCCGCAGATCATGGACGACGCGAAGCGGTGGCATGCTCTTGTCGCTGGTGTCGGCGATTGAGGAAGTTGCTCGTCTGCCAGCCTGCACGATGCAGTTACGGGCGAGACCGAGGGAGTTCCTTCGACATCGATCATGACCGAGAAGTTCATTACTGCCGCTGAGCTCATGGCGCGGGTTCTGGGGGCAGAGGATTACCCATTTGTGGTCGTGCCCCATCCACTCAGCAGCGCACGCGGGGCCGCGCTCGTAAAGGCTGCACGATCAGCTACTGCTGACTGCGTCGCCCTGCTCACGACCTAGACGGGGGTCGGGTTTCGCTGCAAACAAAAGGCTCGCCACGAACTCTGTTGACGCCTTTTACGAGATCGCCTCAACTTGATCGGTCCATATGTACGCTGCGATGCCAGTAGCAACGCTACCGGCAAGCAAGAAGCCGACGGACCGGATCAGGCCGACGCGCAGATTGTGGGGGCAGATGAATCGAGTCCGTCGAGTCTGTGCGATCGAACGGGACATGGCCCTACGAACGCTGCGTGCCTACGAGTAAGTCCTTGAACGGAAGGTCCTTGTCGAGCGATGGCTCACGAGGAAGGCCGAGAACCCGCTCACCAATGATGTTTCGCTGAATCTCGTTTGTGCCGCCGGCGATTCCGCTGGTCAGCGTTGTAATTGCATCCTTTGCCCACCTGCCGCCATCTTCGCCAGCGACCGATCCGGGTCCAACAATGGAGAGCGACAGGTCTCGATAGTGAGCAGCGACCTGAGCGCCAGCAAGCTTGCCAAGCGAACCGCCAGGTCCAGGGGTCTTGCCTGCCTTCTGCTCCGCTCGAGTTCGCAGAGCCATAAGACTCTGGCAAACCTCGGCGGTATAGAGCGCCATGAGTTCCTGGCGAAGTATCGGGTCTGCAAGCCGGTCACGCTGTTTCGCTGCCTTGATTAGCTTGGAAGCTCGGGCATGTTGCACGCCACCTGCTTGACCGGTGCCAATCGCAACGCGCTCGTACATGAGCATTGCGGTGGCGAGCCGCCAACCTTGGTTGAGGTCACCAATCTGGTTCGTGGCCGGAACGCGCACGTCGGTCAACCAGACTTCGTTGAAGCGCATGCCGCCATCGATTTGGTGAATCGGGCGAACTTCAACGCCTGGGGCGTGCATGTCAACGATGAACATCGTGATGCCGCGGTGCTTCGGCTGATCGGGATCGGTACGAGCAATGACAATGCCGCGGTCACAAAGATGGGCGAGCGTGGTCCACACCTTTTGGCCGTTGACAATCCACTCATCACCATCGCGAACGGCGCGCATCTGCAGACTCGCGACATCAGAGCCAGCGCCGGGCTCTGAGAACATCTGACACCACACCTGGTCGCCTGAGATCAGGTCGGCCTGGTGCGCCGCTCGCTGCTCTGGGGTGCCGTACTCGTTCAGCATCGGCAGACACATGCCTTGGCTGATGCTCAGGTTGCGGGTCATGAGCGGATACTGCGAAGCAACTGATCGAAACGTGCTCTCGTAGTCCGCGTGCAGACCCTGTCCACCGAACTCGACTGGATAGGTCAGACCAGCGAGGTCAGCGTCGGCGAGCGCTCGTTGGAATCGACGATTTTCAGCGAAGAGTTGGTTACCACGCAAGTCTTCGAGGTCGCTCACGGCGATCCCCGTTGCGTGTTCATCGAAGAACGTGACGCAGCGCTCGCGAAACTCCTGGAGTTCGGTCTGGGTAGCCATCACGTCAGCCATGACCGGTGAAGATGTTGTCGGGTCGCGATAGCCTTGCGCTTGTCATCATGTGGCCCCTGTGCGTGTCGCTGGCCTAGTGAAACCTAGTTGAGTACTCGGCGCAGTTACCACAATCGTGTTTTGGCAATCTAAGTTCACCTCGTACGCAGTGAATCGCCGAGTGCCGCCGAGTGGATCGAGAACAGGAGCCGCCATGGGTTATCCAGGTACCTACGCAGCGACCCATCCCGATCGACCAGCAATCATCATGGCTGGCTCCGGCGAGTCGTTGACCTACCGCGAACTTGATGAGCGATCGAATCAGCTGGTGCACCTGTTGCGGTCACAGGGTTTGCGACGCGGTGACCACGTTGCGCTGTTTATGGAGAACCAGATCCGTTTCATGGAGATCATCTGGGCGTGTTTTCGTAGTGGTTTGTACATCACGGCGATCAACAGTTTTCTCACTGCAGAAGAGGTCGCCTACACCATCGATGACTGCGACGCTCGGGTAGTGATTAGCTCACGGTCGCGCGCCGAACACGCTGCCGGAATTAATCCGGCGACGACACCAAAGGTCGAACTGTGGCTGATGACTGATGGCGTAGCGAACGACGCTGGCGGCCCCGCCTGGCAGTCGTATGAGGACGCGGTCATAGATCAGCCTCGGGTGCCCATAGAGGACGAGAGCCCAGGCATGTACATGTTGTACTCCTCGGGAACAACGGGGCGGCCAAAAGGAATCAAGCGACCACTGCCTGATCACGCCGTGCACGAGTTGAACGACCGGACGGTCGCACTCATCGAGGGGCCCTATGCCTATGGCGAGGACATGATCTATTTGTCGCCAGCGCCGATGTATCACGCTGCCCCCTTGGCCTTCTCGAATGCGGTCCAGCGGGTTGGCGGCACGCTTGTGATTATGGAGAAGTTCGACGCCGAAAGTTGTCTCGCCGCGATCGAAAAGTTCGACGTGACCCACAGCCAATTCGTGCCCACGATGTTCGTGCGAATGCTCAAGCTCGATCCAGCGGACCGCTTGGCGCATGACTTGTCCACGATGCGGGTCGCCATTCACGCTGCTGCCCCGTGTCCGATTGCGGTGAAGAAGCAGATGATCGAGTGGTGGGGCCCAATCGTGCTGGAGTACTACGCCGGGACCGAAGGCAATGGTTCGACCTTCATTTCAAGCGAGGAATGGTTGGAGCGACCAGGCTCGGTCGGCAAAGCCCGCGTTGGCACGATCCACATTTGTGATGCAGAGGGAACTGATCTTCCGGCGGGAGAGGTTGGGGGTGTCTACTTCTCTGGTGGCGGGACCTACGAGTATCACAAGTCCCCTGAAAAGACAGCGGATGCGGCACTGCCGGGTGGGCGAACAACGCTGGGTGACATTGGCTATCTCGACAGCGACGGCTACTTGTATCTGACCGATCGCAAGGCCCACATGATCATCAGTGGCGGGGTAAACATCTATCCCCAAGAGATCGAGGATGCGCTGATCACGCATCCTGCGGTAGCTGATGTGGCGGTCTTCGGTGTGCCCCACCCGGAGATGGGCGAGGAGGTCAAGGCCGTCGTCCAACCAGCCGCAGACGCGGTCGCCGATGACGCGTTGGCTACCCAGTTGATCGCGTTCACGCGGGATCACATCGCCCACTACAAATGCCCACGAAGCATTGATTTCGAAGCTGAGTTGCCGCGCCTGCCGACCGGCAAGCTCTACAAA
>Ga0209828_1001308_pt1 | contig 22723 bp, 15 predicted proteins | sample MaitaG_FD_187429 | JGI IMG/M metagenome (GOLD analysis project Ga0209828, IMG submission 187429) | Marine algal microbial communities from Maine, USA - Maine_Asex2 metaG (SPAdes) (version 2) | ecosystem: Host-associated > Algae > Red algae > Unclassified | place: Maine, USA | collected 2015-01-05
TTAATTAAATCTGAAGGTGCCATATATGATCCGTATTATATTAATGGGATTTCTTTTGACCATTATGATGGTCAGCCTGTGCGCTTTGATTTTTTCGACGCAGACTTTACTTCGCCATGCTCCATTGCCGATAAAGCAATCTTCATTACTTGTATAGAAGAAGATGTTCCTGATGATTCGTTGATTGGAGTAATCGAACTATTAAAAGAAATCGTAGATCCTTCTGAGTGTGACAATACTACAATCCACATATATGAATCTGATGGCATAAATTTCATTTATGTTCAGGTGAATGGTTTTGGTAATTTATATGATGAGACTGGCCAATTCTATTGCTCTGATGGCGGTGCGATCAGCTGCCTATCTTCTTACGGCCTTGAAATTCCAATTCTAGAAATAGACTGCGATGACATCAATGCTGAGACTGAGTCTGATCCAGAATTTGAGGGATTTAATGCATTTCCTTGGTTGAATAATATAATTGACTTGGAAGAATGCGTAACGACGGATATAGAGATTTATGATAATGGAGCATTCGTATTTATACTTATAGATGATGGTGAGTCTAGTACTTTGTATTTTCAAGATGGCAATGTCTACTGCATAGAAAGACCTGATAATAACTGTCGGATAGCTTATGATTTATTTGAACCAACATCAACTTGGTCATGTCAGGGAGACGAACAGAATAATGATAATAATGGCCAAACAAATGATGAAGAGCAAGATAGTAATAGTAACAGCTCTAGTACACTAAATCAAGAAATCACAACTTGTCCAGGCGTATCCGTTATTCTTGACATTCCTATTATCGGATTATTTGCAGATGGGTCTGACATTGACCCTGGATGTCCTCCACCTACAGTCGATGGCGTAGCTCTACCATGTTCATGTAGTTTAATTACAGAGATTGAGATCACACCCGAATTAGGTATTATTGATAAAGGAGAAGGATTTATCGTGGTGAATCCTGAAGGTCAAACGTCATATTCTATTAAAATAGCAACAGGTAAATCAAATCCTGACGCCACCTGTATTCCAGAAACATATGAGACTGTATACACCATTATACCAGATCCATCTCTATGCGATGGTCTTCAACGTAATGAACGATCTGAATTAAGATCAAATATGTTTCATGATAAATTGACTATGAATATTTATCCTAATCCGGCGACAACGATGATACAAGTTTCTGGTTTCCCTGATACTAATGGAAATATTCATATTCAAAATATGATTGGCAAACATTTGAAAAGTTTCACTAATCTATCGTCAGATTCTAAAACAATACATGTTGACGAATTTGAACCTGGTGTGTATATCCTCGTATGGGAAAACGCTAAGTCTACCATAAGTCGAAAATTTATTGTTCAATAATACCAACGGTAAAGAGATCGGGAGACCTTTTACTCAAACACATTTCAACAAAATGACTTCTCAAGTAATACGCCTAGGTATAACAAATCTGAGTTTATATTGAATCATGATAGTTAGAAAAAGTCTCTCAGCTTAGCCTTCTCTCTTCTGTCCCATCAGCGTGCAATGCAAACCTGCCTTTGTCTCTATCATGCATTTGTTCTTGCATAGGCCATGGCCAACCACCAAATTGTGTCCGTTGATAATCTTGAAAAGCTTCTCTGATCTCATCCTGAGTATTCATCACAAATGGGCCATGCTGAGCGACTGGTTCATTAATCGCTTTTCCTTGTAACATCAAAACATAGGCTTCTTTGTCAGCATTAGTGATTGTCAATTCTTTTGCAGGATTCACTTCTATCATGTGATATTCTGGGATGACTTTTGACTCAATGTTAAGTGTACTCCCTTTATAAAAGTAGAGTGTTCGGCTCACATCATTCGGCGTTTTTGGTAAAGTATAAATTGCGCCTGGCTCTAATTTAATGGTTAGAATCGCGACATCATTCTCTGAATGAGAAGCCCACGAATTAGGAGTAGGTGCTGGTGCGTTTACTGAATTTAAACTACCAGCTATCACATCAATGGTCGTCGTTATTCCATTCTCATCTTCCGTGACAACTGTTGGTATCATATCATTCCACAACATTTTAAAATGAGGATCGACAAATTTACTGGCCCTCGGCAAATTCAACCAAACTTGGAATATTTCTAAGGGATTGCCTTGATCGCTATTCACTAAGGGAAACATTTCAGAATGAAGTACGCCCTTACCTGCTGTCATCCATTGCACGTCTCCAGCTCCGAATCTACCTGCCGCTCCTAAAGAATCACTGTGATCAACAAACCCTTCTTTATTGATTGTAATCGTCTCAAATCCTCTGTGTGGGTGATACGGAAAGCCTGGTGCTGCTTTACCATGATACATGCGCCAACCATCCTTCAGTTGAAAATCGGAACCAATTTGTCTGCCTTGCAAATCTTTTTGATCGATGCCCATTTGATCATTACCCTTAGGATACTCATCTCTATGATGTGCACAGAATAGAAATGGGTCTTGTGTCTTCCAAGGGAAACCTAGAGCTTCTATATTTAAAATATTCTTCTCTTTCATGTCTATATATTTATTGCTATAAAAATGATTTAGTCGGCATAAAGTTCATCAGTCAGAGAATAATAACTATTTGCTAAGTCTTTACTTAAGGTAATATTATGGCCCTGATGAGTAGCTGAATTGAGTAGAAAATAATAACGTTTTTTTTTATAGTCTTTATATATGGTTTAAGAAAAGTAAAAGAAGAATAGCCCTGTCAATTTTGTGGGTGTGGGAGCCAGCATTGTGAGTAGGTATTAAAATTGACTATATTTTTGCTGATTTTTTATCATGAAAAAGTTCTTACGAATGAGTAGCTAGCTACAACTAAATAGGATGAGATTCTGAATCGAGTTCAGAATGACGCTCTCGTTTTAGGCTATTTGTTACCACTATAATTTTAAAAAAACTCAAAGGAATTTTAGGACACTCAGGACAACAATTTCATGGGAGCGTGTCATGCTGAGTTAAGGGTGTCCGTTTTTAGTGGAGTGGCCCATATTACTACACATGAATCAAACTTAGCACCATTTCCATGAGTAATTTATCTGGAGCTGAATGTCTTCTTCCCAATCCTTTGCTTTGTAAATCATAAGACTTAAACATCTGGAATATTGAATGGTATTGGCGAGCATCGTAAGAACTAGCTGCTTGTCTAATGTCTTTAATAAAATAAGGATTTATTCTAAGTTGACCAGCGATTTGTTGGTCAGACATGCTTTTATTTTGAGCGACAAAAAACAGCTGATTAAAATATCTAAACAAAGAGGAGATCACTAATGGCATGGGATTATTCTTGATGTGGCTAGCCATGTTATCTGCGATCCGCAAGACCTTAGATACTTGTCGTTGGCCAAGTGCCTTTTGTAATTCATAGACATTATACTCCTTACTGATGCCGATATTATCCTGAATGACTTGTAGTGTTAACTCTTCACCTTTAGAAAAATTGATCGTCGCCTTTGAGATTTCATTTTCTATCTTTTGAAGATCATTGCCTAGATACTCTGCGATCAGTTGTGATGCCTGGACATTGATACCATAACCTTTATCTTTAACATAGCCACTAATCCATTCGGCGAGTTTGTAATCTTTAATTTTATTGGACTCAAAATAAACTGAGTTCTTCTTCAGTGCTTTAAAGACCGCCTTTTTGCCATCAGGTTTTTTATGTTTATAAGCTACGATTAGAATTGTTTGTTCTGCTGGCTTTGAGAAGTAAGTTTCTAATTTTGCAAAGTCACGCATCGCCTGCGCTTCTTTTAAAATAACAAGTCTATGTGCAGCCATCATTGGGAATTGGCGCGCATTATCTACAACCACTTTGAAGTCCACTTCCTTACCATACAGAATAATTTGATTAAACGATCGATCTGCTTCTTCTAGAATATGTTGTTCCGCATATCTGACCAATCTGTCAATATGATATGGCTCATCTCCACCCAGGAAATAAACGGGGCTGAACTTCTTTTTTTTAAAATCTGCTAAAATATTCTCTGCTGTCATATAGTTAAAAAAACTAATATATATTGATTATGTCATATTATCTTCTCAGAATCATATTTTATTTGAAATGTTGATGCTTTTCTCATGCTGAGTGATATATCATTTACAATCCAATAATTACATATTACCACAAATAGTCTACATATTCTTGATATTTCCTCGTCAATTATTAAAATCACGGCCTACACATTCCTACAAATACACGACATCTCCAATACCAATATTTAAAGACTCATTATCTAACTAAACTTGATTTTCATTTTTGATTTTTGTGGTTAACAAAAATAATTCTTGCTCTACAAGTGCTATACAAGTACTATACAAGTGTAGTCAATAATCTACCAGAATACCACAATGTGACTACACATTTATTGAATTAAATAATTATTAACTTAAGTTATCTAAAAACAAAAGGTGACATCGATATACACCGATGTCACCTTACTCCAATACTGGAGGCAACTCCATCCACGGAGTCTCATGACGTAGAAAAATTAGACCTTAAAAAAGGTCGCTGTGACAGGGCTCTTAGATTGTGGTGTCACGACACGGACAAGATACTGTGTAGCTCCTTGTAATGCTGAGACATCAATCCTAAGCTCGTCGTCCACAGAAAATTGAGAATGATAAACTTGTGTTCCATCTAAGGTGAAGATGTACACATCAGATACAGTTACAGGTGTCTGTATATTTTTTATTGAAATAAAATCAACGCTTGGATTTGGATATACAGTCAAGACATCTTGTAGTGTTTCGATGTCGTCAAACTCTGGGGATTGTGTCACAGAACTATTCAACACAGAACTATTCATCACAGAATTATTCATCACAGAACTATGACTCACAAAACTATTCGTGACATCAGATCTTTCATTCTTACATTTTTGAATATCAATGTTGTCTAAATACACAATATCTGCATTCGAACTGGCATCACATCTGAATCTCAAAATGACATGACTGCTTAAAAACTTTTTATCTACAACAAAATCAACTAAATGCCGCTCACTGTTTTTAAAGTCAATACCTGAAATCCATTTTTGAATTTCGATAAAACTCTGTCCTGCATCAGTGGAGACTTCAAACATAAAGTCTTCGCCTAGCTCCATACTCACTGCAAAAAATTCAAAGCTTATTTTTAATTGGTCAATATTTGAAAAATCAATTTCTTGGGTGAAAATCGAAGAGCCTTCTTTAGAGTTATCTCTTAATTGTGCAGATCCATCTCCATCAATGATATAGTCTTTGTTAATTCGAGCATCACGGCCTCCAAGTGACCACATACCACCATCATAATTAAAGTCCGAATAGATAAAGGATTCACAATTATTGTGACCATTTGAGGTCCCTTCAGTCTCTTCATCACAGAATGTTGAATGAGGAATACAGGAGTCAAAATCATCAATATCTTCTGCAGAACAAACACCATCATTATCCATGTCTTCATAGGTCCCCACGCAGTCGCAGGATGAATTATAACTATCATTAATCGTACATGCATCCCCATCATCGCATCTAGTCCCTTTGTCACATAATGCTGATTCAGTAGCACAAACAGTGATATTTACTTGTTCCAGATAAATGACATCTGTATTAGAACTTGCATCACATCTAAATCTAAAAACAGTCTGCTCAGTCAGCCCCAACCTCTTTGCATTAAAAGAAATATCTTGTTGGACTTTATGCTGAAAATCTATCTTAGAAACCCATGATTTCAATGGTATAAATGTCGACCCTCCATCGATAGAATATTCAAACATAAAATCTTCCCCCGTTTCCATACTGACTGGAGTAAATTTAAAATCGACGCTCACAGAAGACTGACCTCGAAGGTCCATAGTTGGAGTAAAAATTGAAGAATGCACTCCAGAATTATCCATTAATTTTATTGAATTACCATATTTAGCACTTAATTCTACATCTACACCACCGCTATTCCATATCCCAAATCCATTATCAAAACTTGACTCTATGATCGCGGTACATCCATCCTGCGACAGTGGAATCTCATTTGATTCAGTATTCGTTTCTGATGCTTCGGCATGAAAACTGATATCACCACTTGATACTGTCAGTGCATCATAAGCATTGATTCTACCATGACCAAAGTAGTGATCAAATCCAGCAATATCTTCCGACGAAGGCCCGACCATATCTTGTGCAGTTGATGTGATGATCTGTCTGATATCTTCAGGGAGTCTACTTGGATCTTGTGCGATAAGCAAGGACGCCAACCCAGCTACATGCGGCGCTGCTTGAGAAGTACCACTCATACTAAAATAAGTGTCGCTATGATGATCCTTATTTAGACCATAAATGTAGCTACCTGGTGCGACCACGTCTATGTAGTCATTATAACAACTAAAGTTTGATCGTTTATCTGCAGGTGTCGTCGCTCCTACAGCTATAGAATAGATACTTTTAGCCATGTGGTGAACAGTGGTATTTCCATTATTTCCCATAGCCACGACTAAGACTACACCATGCGCATGTGCAAAAGCAAAAGCTTCGTCTAAAGCAGTAGAAGGATGATAGCTTGTTAGTGATAAATTGATCACTCTGGCCCCATGAGTCACGGCATAATATATCGCTTCTACGTAATCACTATAACTAGAAGTCATATTATCTCTGATCACCTTTAAAGGCATAATCTTACAATTCCAATCTACTCCTGCATAAGCGCTATTATTATTTGGTTCGGCTCCGATGATACCTGCGATAAGTGTGCCATGACCATTTATATCATCTGGATCATTGTCAGATTCTGCAAAATCGTAGCCTATGTGATCATCGACATAACCATTGTTATCATCGTCGATTCCGTTTCCTGCAATCTCTCCATAATTTGTCCACATTCGATTAGCTAAATCTGGGTGAGTATAATCAATGCCTGTATCCATCACTGCCACAGTAATTCCAGCATTACCTTGTTCTACTGTCCATGCAAGTTCCATATCGATATCTGCATCATCAATAGAATACACGTATTCCATAGTACCGGTATTTTTGAAAGCCCACTGCTGTGAAAATGTTGATTCATTTGGTATAGTAGCTGCAGGATTATTCGCAATTGGATTCTGAATAAAGTTATTCTCTACATATTCGAATAGTCCACTATTTTGATACTCAGAAATGATATCATCTACATTTTCATCTGACTCAATCTGAATCCGGAATGTATTATTTAGAATCTGAGGAGCGATCTCTTTTGCCTTAATTGAAATGTTTGACTTGTTTAAAGATTCGAATGATGCCATGCATAATGTGGCTTCATCTGAACATTTGATTTGTTTTGGTCTGTGTTCGGTTTTAAATTTTACAATAATCTCCGCAGAAGGAGATCCTTTTTGGCAAAACACCGGAATGTCATTACAAATAACGAAACAAACGGTTAAGAAAAGTATGGAAAGAAAATTTGACGGTAAGCGCATCACTAAAATTAGTATGGTTAATCTAACAAAAAATGACGCGTGAGATTTAGCTTTAAAAGCTGATACAAATCTATGTTGAATTCTACAAATAGTCAACACTTAGTTACAAATTATCTACAAATAAATAAACAGCCCATTGAATATCAGCACTTTACGCAACAAATAAATCTAATCCCCCTACACTTACTCTACATGATATTTGTAAAAAATCACCATTTATAGTCATTTGCTAGTATGAATAACTGTGTTATGTTTGTATAAAATAATTAAAATGACTTCCAAAATATCATTAGCTGTATTTACTATACTATTTATATTGTCATCTCTGACACCTGTCCAATCGCAATTACTCAATCGACTTAAAAAAAGGACGATGGATAAAATAGAAAAGCGAGTAGAAGACAAAATCGTCGAAGAAGTATCCGAAGAAATCGTAAGGCGAGTCATGCGCCCTGTCGATAAAGCGTTTGACAATATGATCAAGCAATCATACCGAAATGAGCATGGCAAAGATTATAGCGACGAGCAAATCGATTCAATCATGAGAAGTGCAGGAAGTGGTTATGCTGCATTTTTGGAAGGTTTGAACCAAGCGGCTGATTTACCAGAAAGCTATACATTTCATTATCAGATGATCGTAGAAAGTAAGGAAGAAAATGGTGACAAAAATGAAATGGAGATGTGGTTTTCTAAAGACAAAGCCCTAGCTGGTTTTAAAACAAAGAATAAGGAGCAAGACATGGTCGTCATTGATATGGATACCGATATTGTCGTTTTGTATTCTGAAGACAAGGGTAAAAAGACAGCTCAAGCGATACCTTCAATGTTAAAGATGAGTGGTGCATTCATCGCTGCTAATCCAGAAACACAAAAATGGGCAGACGTAACCGTAGAAGGTCCTGGAAAATCTAAAAAGATTGCTGGTTACCAAGCGCATCAATACAAAGCAGAAAACGAAGATTTTAAAAACGAATATTATATCACTAAGGATATTCCATTTTCTTGGCATGATAACTTTTACCAAACTCTAAGTCAATATGCTCCTGGGATATATAATGAGTCTTCTAAAAAGATGAAAGGTATGATGCTGGAAGGCAAAATGTATGACAAAGAAGAAAAAGAATCCTCAAGTTTTAAAACAAAAGAGATCAATCAAAAGACAGTCACTCTAAATCATAGTGAATATGAGATTAGAGGGATTATGGATGGTCAATAATCAAATGTTTGCATCTCGATATGTTTGCATCTCGATATGTTTGCATCTCGATATGTTTGCATCTCGTATAGAAGTGAATTTAAAGGTATCATCGACGAATTATCCATTGTTGGTTATTTCATGCCACTATGTTCGACTACGTATACTCAGAAACTAATTCAATTTTTCTGACAATTTTTCTTTTGTTCTTATTTACAAATAAACTTGTTGATGTTCCCACCAAGTAAGTATTCATCTTCCCTATTTCAGATTCCACAAATTTGAAATTAGGTTTGTGCTTCATTTTATCAACTTGACTTCTTGGCTAATGAAATTCTATTGGTCACTGACTCTCTTCATTTATTTGAATGTATAAGTCATATTTACCAACTTTTGCTTTACTAAGATGACTTGATTTAATTCTCGCATTAAATAAACTGGCTGTTTTAACATTAAGATTCGGATAGTATTTTCCAAAAATTTTTACAGATAAGCAAGCCATTAAGACTGCAACCGCTAAAGGAAACGTTATCACAAATAAAAGTGCTTTCAAATAATTAACGAATATGAAATTATCTCTTAGAGATAACACAATTAGAACTGGAAGAATTCCAGTAAAAATCATCCAATAATATTTCCAAATCGCATCTTTCAATTTCTTTCAAATATTTGAGTCACATAATAATGTTACCATTTAATCGATATTAATGATATAAAAAGGATGATTACAATCATAATCTTATTGTAAAGAGAATTCTTGTCTTCGTATCTACTTCAATTTTGTAATATCATCAAGATATATGTTTAATGCATTTTTGGCATTATCTGATATACTCGGATAAATGTAAGCCTTGGTGACATTTTTCTTTTTCAGTCTTCGACGCACGTATTCTGCTATATGTTTATGAATGTTGACACACGAGATTGGTTTATTCTTTGAGGCACTTCTAAAAAAGTATTCCTCAAAAGGTGTTTTGGGAAATGGATTAAAAATGAGTAGCCCTTCTTGTGGTATAATATTCTGATTATAAATCGACGTAAACTGACTGATGATATTTTTCTTCTTTATTGACTCGTCTTCAAAATCAGACATAAAGTATATTGTATTTTCTTGATCAATATATCTATAGTAATCATCAACTTTTGGTGTTTCATTCCTTGAGATTCCTTTAAGGTTTACAAATGTATAATTCGAATTCAGTTCTTTGTCGATTTTGCAAATCGAAAAGTAGTCTTTGATAGAATTGCTAGAACCATAATAATTAATATTTTCAGTTGCAAAATATAAAGCCACATCAAAGCTGTAAGTCCAATCCAATAACGGTGTGGGTGCCCCATAGTGTTGAAGAATACTCATCAATGGAAAGTCACTTTCCCAATTTTTCAACTTGTAGAATTCAAATACTTTTTTGAACAAGTGATCTTTCTTTGCTCTATCGAGCATAAATTTGAACATTTTCAAATATTCCACTTCTGCTTTCCCTTTCCAACTTGTTAATGAATTGAGTATCCAATATCTCTGTGCGGAATTGTACAGCTTATACTCAGCAGAACTCATTCCTCTGTATATCATTCTGTTTGAATCATTTATTGCATTCAACTCTGCATTATACCATAAGTCAAATTGTTCTATACTATCAATCGTATAATGAATATTTTTGCGTGATCTTGTAAAGGTCTTTCTTTTTTCCGCTAAGCTTTTGTATTTGGAGAGGTCATTCATTTGGTTTTATTTTTATAAAAATGTCGACTTTTAAAATTAACTAGAGAGAGTCTCAATCGCCCAATACGATATATTCAGAGGTCACTTCTAATACATCATATTCTCTATTATGGATCTGAATAAATCTTGAGTCCGCATGATAATATATGTTTGGACTAAATCCTGAATATCCCTGAGTGATGAAAGGTGCTAGAACAAAAGTATTGTCATCAGACATACCGCAGTACATCAATTGAAATGATCCTTTCATGAATCCTTTCTTAATTTTCAAAACTGTACCGACATAAATTTTATATTCCATGTAGAGAAAGTGTTTTGGTTTGGGTATTTTCTAACAAATCGTTATCCTTTTCTCTTTTCTAAAGATAGTCTTTTTGCTTTCTTTTTTTCAAGTGGACAAATCTGATTTGGAATAATTATTCCTCTGATGTCATTTTCAGTCTGAGGATGATCTCCCAATTTATTCAATAGGCCATGACCCAATGCATAACGCACTTGTGACGTACAATGGGTCATGACCCATTGGATCGCTATATTTTCAATAACTTAACTCAACTTGGTTGATCACCCTTTGGTCAGCACTTATTCCCAACCTGCCATCACATTTTCACCATCCGCTTCTGAGGACTATTAAAATGCCAATTACATCCTCGATTGCATTGTCGACTGCTCTTTGTTGGTCCACATCAAAATGTCTTGACAGTATACTTCTTTCTCCATTTGTTCCCATAACAACTGTCTATTTATTTTCCATGCTTACATGCAAACAATTAAATTCAGATTGAAAAAATGGAAATGATACCAGTTGACTTTGTTGAATAGTTGGACATAAAAGTTGAGGAAGTGAAATACTAAATAAGAATAAAAACTGACTCTAAACTGATAAGAATATTAAATAAGAATATTAAATAAGAATACTAGATAAGAAGCTGAACATTCCAACAGAAACACTTGTAAAAGAATACTGAGAATAACACTACATAGATCTCATGTCTATCTCCATCTTCCTCCATCGGAGACGCGACAGATCATAATCTGGGGCCATTCATTTTTTTTCAGCCTCTCTTACATCTTCATCGTCAGCTCTTCGAATGCAATCTAAAAGCCATGGCACATTAAAAATATGAGTCCATCCAAATACACGCAATCCATGGACAGGCGACCAATTAGTTGTCCATCGTACACTAGCTTGAAAATCTCCCTTCAATGGCAAATGACTCACCTCTTCCAAAGCTTCTGCAATATTCTTCTGTGTCCCTAATTCTTTAAATGATTGATTGAGCTTGTCAGTTTTCATCACTTCAGACCTTAGCAAGGCTTCATCTAAAAAAGATTGATCACCAGTATACTCATAGCCAATAAGTAGCGGATGGATCGTGGCTAGATAGGATTCGTATTCATGATTATATGGTGGATTATCGCGTACGGCTCGTGCATGAGTCACCAAAGCATTCTTCACTCTCTCCTCTCCTGTCAATTGATAATATTTAGACAAAGAATGCGAGGCATAAATCTGTGAATAACCATATCTATCAATCACGAGACTGCCATATTGATCTGAACCATTTTGTAGCTGCAACATGATATCAATCCGATCATTGATTTCTTCTAAATATTTCGGATCCTTTGTGGCATCCCAGGTTTCGATTAGATTCCAAACAGATAAATATAAACGTCTTCCTCTCAAGTCATGCTCTCCCCAAATTCTTCTTAAATAAGAATCCGAAGTCAACTTTGCAATATCAAGACCACGATGATAACCCGAAATATAGTACGATGCTACCCACCCTTTTAACCAGACGTGTGCACTAAGTAGTGCTGTCCAATGCTGATTGGCATGTCTCCTGCCTATACCCAAATACGGTGTCGCTATAGAAGGTGCAGCTTCCATATTGAAATAATCAACGGCATCATTTGTTGTACCATAATATATAGGATCAGTTGGCCAATGAACATTATCGACATCCATCGTATGACGACTCATTGATTCAGCGGCTTGATAATATTTAGGGTCGCCTGTTCTCATAAACTGCAGCCAATACATAAAGTCAATTGCTGGTTCATTATTCTGCCATCTATACCAATCTTCTCTAAAAAATAGATTCTTTTGATCTCCATAATCAAACATGCCGTACCATGGCTCCCAATGTTGATTGAATAATTGCCAGTCAAATTTGTAATCCAAAGATCTTTCTAATTCAAGATTATCATTTTGTCGCGGAGAAAAATGTCCATAGACCAAACTCCGAGAATACGCCTCCGCTTCTGCATGAGGGATTGGTGGATCCAGGACATAATTCATCGTCCGTGGAAGATCAACTGAGTTGTTTTCGGCATCATGAAAATACAAGATCGCCTCACTCGTCTTGGTGACTCCTTCTGCAAAATTAGCGATCATACCCTGATCTCTTTTATTGTTCGAACGAGCAAAACTCATTGGCCCTGCATTAGGTGACCAGAAGTACGCAATAGCTTCTGGGGACTCGCCATTGAACGAAATCTCTTTTGGATATTCTTCTAAAAAATTTTTAATCCCGACGCAAATACCCCAACGTTCATCCGACAGATCAGCCCAGCCTTCAGCTCTATCCATCTCTTGCCGTGGTGCTCCGTCCACTTTGATACTAGCATGAAAGCCTCCAATTCTTTCTTCCATATCTGAATTGGGAACGGGAGGAATCCGATCAGGCTTAGGTCCGCTTTGGAATACGCTAGCATGACTACTTTCAGAGATGGATGTCGTATAATATTTACTGTTTTGAGGGTCTGACCAAGAGCCTTCTTTATAACCGCAAGCATACTTTAGATTTCCTCTTATATTATAATCCAAGGACAATCCAGTTGCTGCTATTTGATCATTTGGAATCATCCATCCTTCGTCTTCACTTTCAGCGTCGTTCTTAATTTTTGTGTCTGCGCTAAGTGCAATATTAGCATGTTGTCCTTCTCGTGGTTTATGCTTATCGGGTATGCCTGTATAGGTTAACGTGTGATAAACTTTGACGTAAGATTTACCTGCGTAAACATGTATTCTAATCGTAAATGGAGAGTCGCGATTGTCTTCTCGATCATAGCTATAGACGCCTTCGAGTCTTATGATTGCATGGAGCGGTCCAGATCCTTTTTCTCTAAATGTTCTGTTGATGATTGCCTTTGAGGAATCTATTCCCATATCATCAAGAAGATCTAAAAAAGAACCACGAAGCCCTTTTGTGGTGGCAATGGTATCTCTCCCGTCAAATCCATCTCCATCTACATCAAACAACACATCATCAATAAAGCCTCCACCCTTCTTACTTATTGTAAATCTCAGCGGACCTGTCTCTACCATGCTACTTTGTCCAGTACGTTGTGCATTTTTGATTTTTATCTTATCACCAGTTATTGCTGCTTTCCTAATGTCTTCACCGTATTCTAAATCATACACAGTATCACCGGTCGAGAAAAAAAAGACCCATACCCATTTTACACTAAAATCAGCAGGTTCCCAATTAGTAACCATAGTTACTTGGGAAGGAATTTCTTGTCCATTTTTATCTAACACTCTCACGTGATCTGGAGATTGCAAACTGCCCTGCGCGAAAGGTATTCCCAAAGTGATTGGCGCTCCAACTGATGATTGGCTGATAGTCAATTCAATTGTTTTGGCAGCAAATAGATTCGTCATTAAGAATAATAAACCTGCAACAAGAAAATGCTTTATGATGTGATATTGATTACAATTCATTTAAGTTTTTTAAGGTGTCTGTTTGAGATAATGACGAGTCATAGTACAATGCTGCGGCACCCAGTACAGCAATGTTTCCTTGATTCGAAATGTCTATCGTGAGTCTATCTACTATCGGCTTGAAGGCTACTTTTTTTATCCTGTCCCATAGTGCCTTTTTAAAAAATGGATATGCTTGGCTGACCGATCCACCGAGAATAATAATTTCTGGATCGTAGCTATATAAAATTGTTGTGATTGCATGACCAAGGTGTTCGCCCATTTCATCAAACATCGCAAGAGCTTTCTCATCTCCTTCTGATGCTAATTCAAAAACGGTCGCTCCATTGAGCTGGTGAACATTCTCAAAAAATTGACCACAGCTATAATATTCATACGTGTGTTCGAGATAAGGGATCATTCCAAATTCTCCTGATCCACAGTTATAGCCAGTATATAGTTTATCATCTATAATGATACCTGCGGCCAAACCAGTGCCTACTATAAGCGCAACGATATCTTTATACTTTTTTCCTTTACCAAAATATTTTTCTCCAATTGCAAAACAATTCGCATCATTATTCACAAATACAGGAAGATCAAATCGCTGCTCTAAAATATCTTTTATATGCACCTCTTTCCATGATGGAATATTTTGTACATCATACACGATTCCTTTTTCAATATCAACGACACTGGGCACACCAATCCCAATTCCTTCAATGTTATCATTGACAAGTGCGCCAATGGTATTGCATATGACTTCAATCACTTCGGATTCTGTGCCACCTTTAGGAACCATAGATTTATGCTGTGAGATTATTTTACTCTCCTTCACGACTCCTGCCACGACAGAGGTGCCGCCAAGATCTACTCCTATTGCTGGTATGTTCTTATCTATATTCACTACATCTAATTAATTACTGCGTTTCTATTTTTTTTGAACCTATGATTTCATTATTAATCAAGGGTTTGGACCAGAAGCCAATACTGAGGATATATGCCAAAGTGAGAAATATAAAATACATGCCGAATTTCAATCCAAATCTATCTCCTAAACTCCCTACTATCAGTGGTATGATCGCACCACCGGAGATGGCTGTCACCAATATTCCAGATAATGACCCGTGATGAGAAGCCACAGAATTCAATGCTAGAGATATAATAATAGACCACATCACGGAGATAAAAAATCCAACGAAGGGAAACCCAATTAATGCCATAGATTTAGTACCAGTCAGAGCTAAAAAAAGAGACAGCATAGAAGCGACTGTAAATCCGATCAGCACCTTACGGCTATCTACAAACTTCAGCAATACGAGACCAAGCACTGTTCCTGTAGTCATCATGCCCCAAAAATAGGCGACGGTACTCGCTCCTTGCGTTTGTGGATCCACATCATGATAAGTTTGTAAGAATTGTGAAATCCAATTTGCCACTCCTTGCTCTGAACCGACATAGGCAAAAATGCCAAAGAAATACAACATGACCATAGGCTTTTTGAGTAAGGAAACATGAGTATCAAGTGCACCAACTTTTTCGTCCTCTCGTAATACGACGGATGAAAATTTTGACAATCCAATGATCAGCACCATCAGTAAAGAAACAAATGCAAATATCCAATACAGAGAAATCCATGCTAAATCAGTTGGCACAAATCCACTCAATAAATTCGTCAAGGTATTAACATTACCTTCTTGCATATTAACAACGAGATAAGTGTACACGAGTGGACTGATAAAAGAGGCGAGTCCAAAAAATAACTGTGCAAGGACAGAATTAAATGCAAAATGTTCTTCACCACCAGCGACACGCAATAGTGGATTAATTGCTACTTGAAGCATTGCCATTCCTGTACCGATAAAAAAGAGAGAGACTACATACATCATAAAGGACGGCATCCAAGCAAACAAAGCCGCTCCTATGAATGATAATAAAAATGCCAATACCATGACTTTTTTTTCTCCTATCTTTTCGACCAATATTCCTGATGGGATAGACATAATTCCATAAGCAATAAAAAAAGCAAAAGGCAGTAAAGCCATCGTCGTCAAACTCAGGTCAAAGCTGGCTATGATATCTGGAACAAGAGGACCAATAATATTCGTCAAAAACGAAATAACAAAGAATGTCAAGATGATCATTGCGACAATTACAAGATTGCGTTTCATAAGTATTTATTTGAGCAATCTGCGTTTATGGTTTTATTTCCTTAAGCATCGGAAAGAAATTCAAAATATCCTGTTCTGAAGGTTGAAATCCATATTCACAAATCTCAAAGGCTTCCGTATATTTTATATTCTCTGCTTCTGCCCCATACCACATTTCAAGTGAGGCTCTGCGATCATCTGTCATAACTCCAGGATTTCGCTTTACTCGTTTTGCCAGCCAATCTCTACGTTGCATTTTTCCTTTAGGCACGCGTGCCACACTTGCATCTCCCCCATTGGTCCATGGACCCCATTCATACATTTGAGAGCCATGCGCATCCAAGGCGTCTAGTTTTTTTTCAATGACCTTATCGATAGCAATCACGATATCTGGTTCAAAAGGATATGGTTTTTGAAAGCGATCTTGCATATATAAAAACAAGGGATTCTTTGACAATGGAGGTGTATCCGGACAGACATTCGGTACGATGACCATGTACGAAGCGTCTTGGACTACCTTCCCCGCATTTCTGTGATCGGGATGATAATCATTTGTTCTTAAACCGAGTACGATATCGGCATTCCAATTTCGGATAGCTCTAATGACCTGAGATCTTACATGCAAAGTCGGCATCAACTCACCATCGTGATTATCCAATGTTTCATATTCTGCAATGCCCAACTTCTTCCCAGCCTCAGCAGCTTCTGCTCTTCGGCGATTGCCAAGGGCTCCACCACCTTGACTTTGATGTCCTGCATCTCCGCTAGTTAAGGCTAGAAATTTGACATTGTGTCCCATCTCTGCAAACAAGGCTGCGGTCCCACCAAATTTGGAATCACAATCATCGGGATGTGCTCCGATGGCAATGATATTCAACACTTGATCTTGTCCATAACTGAAAGAGACATATCCAAGCATTGATAAAATTATAAGCAGTCGTATTTTCATAAGAATAATTTTAATTCCGTTGCAGAAAGGCACACATTTTAATAATATGAGTCCTTAATACTTTTTAGAAAATTGATTTTTAATATCCTGGATTTTGGCTAAAATTTGAATTCAAATCAATTTCTCTTTGTGGAATAGCAAATAATAATTTATTATTCGTTGATTTGCCCTGAGCGCTTAATACTGATTCTGCTGCGCCAAATCTCAACAAGTCTGCCCAGCGATGATTTTCAAAAGCAAGCTCTACACGTCGCTCTTGCAGCAGTTTTTCACCAAATGATCCTGGAGTATCTCCACTGATTGGGCCTAAGCCCGCACGCTGTCTTACTTGATTAATTAAGTCATAAGATTCTTGGCCTTCCCCTAGTGATTCAGCTAGCATTAAGAGCACATCAGCATATCGAAAGACGACCCAGTTATTGGCCGCATCATCTTCACCAAAACCATTCTCACGACCATACTTAACTGTCCATCCATTCACATCTGGAGTCACACCATCGAATGTAGCGGCATAGCGAAGATCACCTTCTTCAAAAGAATCTGATAAATCTCTTTCTGGAATATTTCTCAAACCTGAAGTTACTGCGCCTGCCAAGTCGCCATTAAATTGGGACGTAAAACTATTGCCTTGATCTCCGAAACCTCCTTCGAATTCGACTTCAAAAATAGATTCGCTATTGTGCTCATTTTCCGATCCCCATAGATTGTTAAAATCACTAACTAAGCTGTATCCATAGCCCATCACTCTTCTTAAAGCTCCCTCCGCATTCGTATTGTCACCGTTCGTTAAATTAATCTTTGCAAGCAATGTCGCTGCCGCTCCTTTGGTCGCCCTACCCACATCAGCACCACTATAACTCTGTGGCAATAGTGATTCTGCTTCTGTAAGATCAGCAATCAATTGACTATACACCGCTCCTGCATTCACTTGGGTATGCTCTTGTCCTTCGGAGACTGAGACAGTTTCTGTAAGCACCAACGGAATATTTCCAAAACCAACAGCAAGATGATAATAATACAAAGAGCGTAAGAATAATGCCTCTCCTCTGAGTCGGCCCTTCAAACTTGCATCCATGTCTACAGCATCTATTCGACTCAGCACGATATTGGCTCTAGAGATTCCCGCATAGGAATCATTCCACGCTGCTTCTGTTATATTGCTCGTTGAGATATCTGTAAATTTATCGAAGACCGTAATTTCTTCGGCTAAACCAGTGCCATCCCAAAAGGTATTATCGGAGCGCAACTCTTGCATAACCCAATAACTCTGATTATAACAGCCGTTAGCTTTTAAGGAATTATAAATCGCATTGACAGCAACTTGCATATCAGAAGATGATTGATAAAATATGCCTGCATTCCGTTGGGATATTGGAGACAGATCTGTGAAACTTTCTGAACAGGACATCATGCCTGTGATGATGATGAATGATATGATATGTATGACTTTCATTTTTGTAAATTTTAGGTGAATCAATTATTTAAAATGATGCGTTAATACCGAATGTAAAAACACGTGACAATGGATATGCTCCATAATCTTCACCTTGTACATTGACAATATCTTCGATGTTATTTACCTCAGGATTATATCCGAGATAATCTGTAAATGTCAATAAATTTGTGCCCGCCACATAGACGCGTAAATTGGAAAATGTACTCCCAAAAGCATCATTTGGAAAGCTATATCCCAAAGAGACATTACGCAGTCTCAAGTAAGATGCATCCTCCACTTGAAAACTTGAAGGTCGATTATTACTATTTCCTGTTTGTCGATTCGCTCTGGGTATTTCTCCATTTCCAGGATCTTGCGGAGATTTCCATCTATTTACCCAGTCAGCATAGCTATTAAAGTTCCCCTCACCATTACCTAAGTGTCTTCGCGTCAAATTCAACACTTCAGATCCTTGAACACCTTGAATTAAAAAACTAAAATTAAAGTCTGCGAAGGAAAAGGTATTGGTGATTCCATATGTATAGTCTGGAAGATAGTTACCGGTGATGGTTCTGTCACTTGCATTGATCACGCCATCTTCATTCACATCTACCCATCTAAAATCTCCTGGCTGCGGAGTCGCGATTTGATCTACAGGACCAGCATCGATTTCTGCTTGTGTTTGATAAATACCATCTGTTTGGTATCCATAAAAACTACCAATTGGTGAACCGATTTGTGTGATGTGCCGATTGCCAGCGCCACCCGAACTCAGAATAGGATCTCCCGATGGACCGAGTTTCGTCACTTCATTATTAATGGTTGAAAAATTAAAATCTGTCGTCCATCTTAATTTTCCAGAAGTGTTTCTACTGGTCACTGTTATTTCAATTCCGTTATTAACAACTTCTCCTATATTCGTCAATGCATTTGTAAATCCAAGAGCAGAAGGCACTTGAACAGCAAGGAGTAAATCAGTCGTTGTGCTATTGAAATATTCTAAGGACCCATAGATTCGATCTTCCAAAATTCCAAAATCAAGCCCTATATCATATGAGCTTGTTTTCTCCCAACTTAAATCTTGGTTGCTAATCGTAGCTGGTGAGATACCATTTGTCAACTGTCCTCCAAAGGTGTAATTAGATTGACCTAAAAGTCCAATAGAGGCATAATTAGGAATTAAAAAATTTCCAGTTTTTCCCCAGCTTGCTCTTAGTTTAAGATCACTTAGCCAGTCGGCGCCATTCAGGTCATTCGAAATTCTCCATCCGACAGAAGCTGAAGGAAAGACACCTGTTTTATTGCCTGCACCAAATCGTGAGGACTTGTCAGATCTCAGAGATGCCGTAACTAAAAACCGATCTTTAAAATCGTAGTTGACTCTAGCCAACATAGAGACCAAGGACCATTCTTCTTGGACGGCAGTACCTTGTACAACTTGACCACCACTAATTGTTCGAACCAAATCATCTGGAAAATTATCTGCAACAATGGTATTGATATCGATCTGTTCTTTTTGGGCTGTAAATCCAGCAATGGCATTCAAAGAATGTCCTGAATCCAAAGATTTAGAATAGCTCAATGTTTGCTCCGCTACCCAACTCAAACTTTCTGACGAACTTGATTGACCGTAGGATTCTCCTGAAGTCGCTGTTCGATATAATAAGGTGTTGTCACGATAGAAATTTCTTTTGTAATTATTAATATCTACTCCAGCGAAGGTCTTAAAGGTCAGGTCATCATTAATATCAAATTCTAAAAACACATTACTTAGCGTTCTGAATTGATTCAATTTGTCTGTCACCGCAGCTTGAATCGCCAAGGGATTACTTGCGGTAGACATTGACGCTACTTGTCCATCACTTGTGAGCAAGTAACTTTGATTATCTAATTGATTTGCTGTTCCGTCATCATTATAAGGTCTGACTGTTGGAGAATGTACGAGGCCTGAATAAACGATCCCCGGAGGTCTTGCAAAATACGGAGAGCCCGCAGGCAACTTATCAGAAGTCGTGTAGGAAGGATTCAAATTTAATCCAACCCTGAGTCTCTTACTGATATCGGCATTCAAGTTCATTCTGATGCTATACCGATCAAAACCAGAGCCTTCGATGATGCCATCTTGATTAAAATAATTAGCGGCAACATAATAGCCGACGTTTTCAGCACCTCCAGCCACAGAGAGATTATGACTTTGTTGCATAGCTGATCTAAATAATAAGTCTTGCCAATCTGTATCAGTACCATCAGGATTTTGAATATCATCTGGGATTCTCCAAGCGGCATTGGTTCTGACAGAATTAGGATCGCTAGCGCTTGCTCCTGGATTATTTTGTAAGTAGGCAGTATTTGTTGCCTCGGTATTATATTCGATGAGCTCTGCAGCATTCATGAGATCTATCTTGTTGGCTACTGACTGTGTCCCGACATAGGTGTCATAGGATATGTGAGGTTTGCCAGATCTAGCACCACGTTTTGTCGTAATTAGAATCACGCCATTAGAGCCTCTTGATCCATAAATGGATGCTGCAGAAGCATCTTTCAAGACTTGGATAGATTCGATGTCATTGGTGCTGAGTGTGCCAAGTGGATTTTGTGTTGGCGGTCTAAATCTTCCTGTACCACGTCTGAAATTATCTCCTTGGACACCGAGATCTACGTTCTTAGAAATTGGAAATCCATCAATGACGTATAATGGATCGTTGCCGGCAGAAATAGAGCCAACACCTCTGACGCGTATCGTCGGTCCAGCACCAGGTTCGCCACTTGTCTCACTGACTTGGACGCCAGCCAATTGTCCCTGAATTGCATTTTCAAAACTTGTGACAGGCAGGTCTTTAATTTTTGCCGCTGATAAAGAGGCGACAGATCCTGTAATATCTCTTTTCACTTGCCTACCGTATCCTGTGACCACGACCTCATCTAGAGCTGACGCAGATTCTAACAATTGCACGGATATAGATCTACGACCTTCTACTTCTATTTCGACAGTCGAGTATCCGAGGTAAGAAAACACCAAAGTACTTTGATCGTCAACGCTGATCGAATAATTTCCATCTAGATCGGCAGCTGCTCCGTTGACGGTTCCTTTCTCTTTAACCGTTGCTCCTGGAAGTGAAAACCCATCGGCGTCAGTAATTTGGCCACTAACTGTAATGGGGATTGGTGAAACTATTGATGTATGTGCCTGTATGGAAGTATGAATGCCTAGCATACACACTATCACAAAGCACTGAAAGTTGAATAGATAGTTGAATTTCATGTACTAAAACTTTTAATGAACATTTGCTATATCCTAAGTTAGCGAAACATTATTAATTTTATTGAACAAAATTCAGAATATTGTTTAGTGAAGTTTTGATATTCGGAATGTGACAGCTTAGCTGTTTTTGGACTTTAAGAGTACTAATATGGAACCTTAGCCCTGTTTGGATCTATTGTTGTTGTTGTTGTATTTGATTGTATGAATTGAGTGTTTGATTGGAGTGTTTGATTGGAGTGTTTGATTAAAGTATTTGATTAATTGGGGTTGTGTTGTCCATTCCAAGTTTATCGTATACCCACTTCGGTGCATAGTGCATTTCTAATCCATTACCTAAATATTCTCTGCAGATAGAAATATACTTTCCCTTAAGGTCTACTCCTTTATAGACATACTCGTGATTACAGTACAATTGGTCGTCTCTGATTTCTATAACTACGGATTGGGATAGTTTTTTAGGGTTCATCATACAACTTACTGTTTGCATGCGTAAGGCTTTGAAAAAACTGTGAAAATTTCGCTCTGGGACATTAAGTTTTTGGTTAAGTAAGTCAGTATCTATGAAGTCAGATACCTGAATACTGTGAATTTCATTTGTGATATAATTTAACAAAATAAACGTGTCCCCACCATAATAATAACCGAGAAGAATAAATTGTTCTGGAATGAATTCTCTAAATTCTTGTTCGAAAATTACTAGATCTTTCTTTGAATCCACAAAATGAAATGGTCGTTCGTTTTCACTATCTTCTTTATGGTGTCCAACTGCTAATAAGTCTTCCCCAAAAATTTTATACTCATGAAAAGGTGGAAACTGCTCTGAGAAAATATTCAAGAAATGATCATGAAGGTCT
>Ga0209828_1001311_pt1 | contig 22692 bp, 21 predicted proteins | sample MaitaG_FD_187429 | JGI IMG/M metagenome (GOLD analysis project Ga0209828, IMG submission 187429) | Marine algal microbial communities from Maine, USA - Maine_Asex2 metaG (SPAdes) (version 2) | ecosystem: Host-associated > Algae > Red algae > Unclassified | place: Maine, USA | collected 2015-01-05
TGAGATTGAGAATTAGCAACTTGTTTCTGAGCCTGGTTAACAGATTCTAATATTGCCTCTGATATTTTAGGAGCTTTGTAACCTACACGTGTATAAAGCCTTGATACAGCTGCAGCGGTGCTGGTACTATAGACACCATCAATTTGACCTGGTTTTAAACCTAAACGTGAAAGAGATCTTTGCAATTGTTTCACATCTGGCCCTTCTGTACCAGCAGAAAAACTGCGATAGCCAGGCAATATCCCTTCCAAAGCTACAACAGGCCGACCAGCAACTTCTACAAGAACATTGCCCTCGTTAATAGTCTGACCATCATTTTTTGGTGTAGCTGTAATAATCGGTGCGATATCAGAACTTACAGAAAGTTCTGAAGATTCATTTGCCGCTAAAGTTCCTCGGAGGATAACTGTTTGATTTAGCTCTCTCATTTCTGCAGCAACAGTTATTAGTGATGGTTCTGGAGCTGCACGTTCAGCAGCAATTTCTGCTGGTGATTTAATCCTTTGACCAAGGAACCAGCCAACCCCAGCGAATAATACTGCGACTGCAGTTATAACTGCTAATAAGGCCCGTCTACTCATTATTAGTTCTCTCCTATTTCAACGTGTTGTCGATCTCTATCGAAAATTACTCTTCTTTACTAGAAATCTCATCTCTAATTTTTGTTAAACGTGTTTTATTGTCATTAATAAATTCTGTTTCGTATTCAGCCATTACTTCGAAAAACAAATCCATGTTCTCTTCCTGACTACCGCCGCAATCAAACAAGATCAGAGCCGTTTCAATTTCTTCTTTCTGAATTACGGCTAACTTTTCTTTCTGATCATCAGATAGCTCGGGTTCTTCGAATACTTGATCTACAAAAGGGCTCTCAGTTTCTGCAAAGGAATCGTCACCCTCCGCAAAGGAGTCGCCACCTTCGACAAAAGGGCCATCCACTACAGTACTGTTCGGACCAACTTCTTCAACAGTTTCACCCCGGTTTAAGAAACCTTCATCAAAAAATCCCTCAGATTCTGGACCAGATTTATATATTTCACTTTGGATACTTTCAACTTGTTTACTAAATTTTTTATAAATCTCTTCTTCAATACCGCCGGATTTTGAGCCAGAAAACTCTAGACCTTTTTTAGTAGCACACTCCAGAATTTCTTTTTCTTTATCTTTAATTCGGGGATCTTCTTCAACTTTTTCGTATAGATTTTCAAGTTCATCACCGAACTCCTTATCTAGGAGATCATAAGTTTCAAATCCAAATGCTTTATTCGAAGCAGATTGGCAACCTTGATCCTCTGAGTCTTCAAAAACATCTTGCATTTCTTCATCAAGTTTTTGTGCTTCTTCTTCGGTCAGCGATTCAAAATCTATTTCTTCGAAGGCAGAATCTTGCGCAGAGTAATCTCCGTATAGAGCTTTTTCATATGCTTCTCGTTCTGATTCCGAAAGAGATTTTGCGTACTTAAAATTTGGGTCATTTTCTTGTTGAGCTTTAAAGTCTGTCTGATCAAAATTAAATTCGTTGCCTATCAGATCCGGGCCGACTTGTTCTTGTGAGAAAGCTTGTGTAGATATTCCTAAACCATATTTTTCTGTATACTCTTTAGATCCATAATCGAGATCAAATCCTTCGAACATACTAGTATCAGTATTAGGCGTATATTCAAAACCTTCAGCTTTCATACACACTGCTATAGACTCTTCAGCCTCTTTCTGCTGCTCTATGATCTTGGCAATAGCATCTTCTGAAGAACCTCCTAATCCAAAACCTAAGTCAGCTCCAAAGAACTCTCCTAATGGCGATGATGCTGTGTTGCTTGCTTCAGTTTTTTCTGAAGAACATGCAGAGGCAAACAAAAACCCAGCACACATTAAAGATACAACCTTGATTAACCTAATATTTACCATGAATTCCTCCCAGTGCATACTTAGTATACAACAGGGATGCATGGTTCTCCAACCATAGTTTAAACATAATTTACCAAGGTCTATTTATTACAGAAAGAGCCGGTTATTCTATCAAATGAACCATCATCACGAAAAAGAGTGTGTATGCAAGGATCCGTTGGACCAGTCCTAAAAGACAATACTTGCCCTTCGGGTGGAATCTCGGTTAACACAACATGGAATTCAAGACTGCCTGCAGCTGCACAACCTTCGGGCCAGTAATGTTCGAGAACTAGAGACTTTGGATTTTCAGATAACGAATATGATTCTATATATGGTAGATCTTCACAAATCTCTGCACCCAAAGTGTCGGTTGATATTTCATAATGCACACCAACCCCGTCCTCACTACGAAATGTAGCGACAACACCTGGGGTGCCTTGAGCTTGCAGGATCGCATGATCGAGTTTCCAACCATCACCACTAGATAAACCACCACCGCCACAAGAAATCAAAAGAAATGGGCAGAAACCAAACATAAACAGCTTGGACATAACTTTAGAAAATTTCATAGACCAAACATTAGCAGCATTCCATACATCTTTACTGCAAATGGATTAACCGTTACAACATACCTTCGCGTTGTTGACTCCACAAATCTGCAAAGTGACCGCCCTGTTCCAATAGCTCAGATTTTGTCCCTTGTTCAATAATTTCACCTTCGCTCAGTACTATTATCCGGTCAACATTATTTAGAGTTGAAAGTCTGTGTGCAATAGCGATAACCGCTTTGTCTCCCCAAAGCTCTTCAAACGAACTTTGAACATAACCTTCCGTCTCAGAATCTAATGAAGATGTCGCTTCATCCAGGATAAGCAACTTTGATTCTTTCAAAAAAGCCCTAGCAATAGCAATCCTTTGCCTTTGACCTAAACTCAGCTTTACCCCACGTTCTCCAACCATCGTCTCATACCCGTCAGGCAAACTATCAATAAAATTAGATATGTGAGCTTTTTCAGCTGCCAAACGAACCATGTCTAAAGAAACCTTTTGACTGCTTGCATATGCAATGTTATAGAAAATTGATTCCTGGAATAAAGTTGTATCTTGAGGCACATACGAATACAGCTTTGAAAGTTGATCCGAATTTACAAAAGCTCCATCTACTAAAATTTCTCCTTGAGTTGGGGCATAAAAACCGAGAAGCAACTTAACTAAAGTTGACTTACCTTCACCGCTTTTACCAACAATTCCAATTTTTTCTTTTCTACCTAAACGTAAGTTTACATTTTTTAACATGTAGGTATCTGGATTATCAGGATAGGCAAAGCTAAGGTTTTTAACTTCTAAACAATCTTCAAATATTATTGGTTCTTGTTTAGCTTCAGACTCTTCGATGAATTCTTTAACAATATTTTCTGACGGGAACAAATATGTATAAGACTCTCTGTAAACCGATGAGCTTCTTGTCCAGGTTCCCAAGTGATGTACAACTTCCCAGAACTGACTTGTAAAATCAATCAAAACTACAGTAGAAATAACATAAGCTTCAAAAGATATTTGATTGCTGTCATACAAATACCAACCATAGAATAATATGATGGCCCACAAAATAAACCTGATCAGAAAAGCAGCGCTCCCCCAATAAAGAAACATAAACAAGCTGGCTTTGATATCTTTCTGTGAAACAAAATCAACTTCAGAATTATTTTTATTTATCTCTTTAATCTGAGAACGAAACGAAAAAACATTTACAAAATTAGAATAAGAATCAAAGACCCTACCAGAATTTGTTGAAGCGGCATCTGTCAAAATTCTTTGGTTTTGAACTAAAGGTTTAGAAACAATAACCAGCAAGATCGCAGATACTAAAATGAAGCCACCATATATTAAAGAGCTTTGCCAAGCTGATTTATACATGAAGAATGCATATATAGGTAAAGCTGTAAGAGTTGTTATCAACCCATAGTTATATGATTCCCAAAGGTTATAGACATGAGTTCTAAGTTCATTTACGTAATTACCAATTTTGCCTGAAGGTTTTTCAATAAATACGCCGTACTTCTTCTGCCAGATTGTCGAAAAAGCAATCTTTTTAAAATCATACAAGATGGGAACCACTCGGGTTGCATCAACATAGTCAGCAATATTCCAAAAAATATAATGGATAACACCTGATCCAAAAAGTAGAACAACATAAAAAAATGCTTGATCTTTGTCGTCAGCAGATGTTACCAGCTTAGCTAAGATATATGGATGGATGGTTACGCAAGCCATTGCAAAAGATCTACATAAATTGGTAAGTAAAAATGTTTTCTTGTGTTTCCACATCATTGAACGTAAAGCTTCAAAACTCTTATCGTCTCTTACACTTTTTCTTAGTAATCCCATCAAGTTCCAATATCTGAAGAATCCAAATATTCCGAATCCCATCGCACTGTTTTTAATTATACCGCTGATTTAGGATCTCATCTGTGAATAATATTCGCTATCCACAGATGAAAGTAGCTGCATGTATCTTCATGTCAGATACAGCTGACTTTTTATAACACTTTTACTAAACTCGTTAAATATGGCGGAATCAAATACCCTATCAAAAATAAAGCAGTTGAGAACAATCAAAATATTGATAGAAGCCTTAATGTGGGTTACAGCTGCAGCCTTTACCTTTGCAGCGTTGTCACCATTGCTAATTGGACAAACAGGATCCGGACTTACTTTTACCATCCCATTTATTTCAGCCACCATACTCGGCCCATCCTTATATATGGGTCGTCAAAATATACTCGAAAGAATTAAGGTAGTCACAGATCAAAAGCAGTTAGAACCGGAAGAACCAAAGCAAGATACGTTACCTAAGCTTCCGACCAAGACGACCGCGACTCCTGACACAGAAACTAGAATACCTAGATTTGACCCCTTCATAGAATTACCAAAACCAGATCAAAGAGACAATCAATTAGACCCTGCAAAACAATCTAGACACGTAGGACCTAAACCAAATAGATTCCGCCCTAGACGTTAGACTTCAGTACATTCTGTGTATTCGCTGTCACCTGCTGGGTAACGAGCTTTAATTCTGTAGCCCAGGTCTGTGTCTCTTATGGAATCAGAAAAACTACCATCAGCCGCTGAAACTTTACCTCGCCAATACCATGCATCAAGATCTGCAACGTAACGTTGAACAATAATTTCAGTCGCATCAAGATCCGGCCAAACAACCTCAATTTGGTTACCAACTTGAGCCCACTCACAAGAAGCAGGAGCAACATTATTCACCACAACTACAACATCACCCAAAGTTGTGATAGTAACAGAATCAGACCACGCTTGAGACCCAACATAACGGACCCTAAAAGTATAGCCAGTACCAGGCTCAAGGCTTAAAGCTGTAAACCAACCATCGCTATCACTAGCAATAATTTGACCATTTTGTTCAATTTCAACTGCTGCATTAGCCTGCCAATTCAAAACAACTCTTCGTTTCTCAACTCTAGCTGCTCTAAGGTTTTCAGGCACAGGATCTGCACCAACTTCAATAGTTGTTTCACACTCGACAGAAACAATGCTGCCATTAAACCTTGACTCAACAGAATAATTCAAATCACCTACTCGATCAGAATCTACAAAAGAACGCTGAGTCCCAGCTAATGCACCTCGCCAATAGTTAGCTCCATCATTAACATTACGGCGAACAACAAACTTCTCAGGATCTCCATCTGCTTGCCAATTCACAGTGACATCATTACCATCACGAATAGCCTCACACGAGGTTACGTTCACATCAGCAACGGCTACACCTTCAGGCGAAAAACGAGCCATAGCGGTTAAAGCTCTACCTCCACCAGATTCAAACTGACCACCAGCCCAAACTTGACCAAGAGAATCCTCATACAATCCCCAAGCCCCGCCTAGACCACTCAAATTGAAGACATTTGGTTCAAGCTCATTGGTTTCTAAATTTATTCCGTACAACCCTTTAACTTTTTGCTGACCTGGAGTTAAAGTCGTTCTAAAATCGGCAAGCCAAGTACCAAACTCTGCATAAGTTTGAATAGAAGTAAGATCCGCTTGATAACTACCCAGTTGATATGGACCTACGCTACCCCAACAATGACACCCAGCCCACAACGTATTTTCTCCCAAAAACATAACTTGAGTATCTCCACCACTCCAATCATCACCAAAACCTCGATTAGTGAAAAAAGAATGATTCACAGCTGGCAACAAAGTATCAGCATCTAGAATAAGTGTCTGATGAGCTTGTCCGCCGACATATACTCTGTCATCGCGGAACTGCACATCGTGCTGCCACATAGAAAATCCGCCCTCAGCGCTATGGTTGAGAGCATTTACTGGCAACCCCTGTGGAACATCTTCTTTAATTGCACCGTCTGTTGTATTCAAAATTCCAAAATAAGCTGCATCAAAGTTACCATTCAACCCACCAAATTTACCAACTACATAAACCCTGTCACGTGCTACATCCACTTCAAGACCGTAAACTAACTCACCACCAATTCGCATCCCTTCATCAAAATTAGTAATAGGAGTCCAATTAGGATCAATAGAACCAGTCTGAACGTTAAATTTTGCTAAACGTCGAAGAGTGACACCCTGTGCAGCTGTGAAAGTTCCACCTGCATAAATTTGATTATCGACCACATCGATATCAAAGACAGAAGGCCTACCCCAACTATTAGTTATTCCAGCGTTAAAAGAATCATCAATTTGACCCGTCGCTGGATCTAAGACAACTATTCCACCAGTTACTTCACCAGCAACAACTAATTGACCATCAGATCGAACATCAATCGCATAAACAGCTCCATCAAGTTGAGGTCTAAAGCTAGAATCCCACTCACCGGTTACCAGGTCAAATGCTGCAAGAAACGGCTGGGCATGTTCAACCTGCCGAGTAGGATCTAAAACATTTAAGAATTTTCCACCAACATACATTTTTCCGTCAAGCTCTTGGAAATCCCAAACCATAGCTCTGATTCTGCCAGTATGTCCACTCTCCCAAGTCCCATTAACGTCCCAAATCTGATCCGGGTCAACTTGAATATCTGCAGCTGAGGCAGATGTAGCAGATGAAACTAAAAAGAAAACTGAAAAACCAGCAACAATAATCGACATAATAATTTTACTCATAACAGTTAAGTATACATTGCAATTTTACTAAGTCTAATAAAAACTACTATTACCTAACAGAATGACACAAAAAACCTAGAAACTCTGTATTATCTAGTGCTAACTCGGTTTCAGAATGCTATTGTCTTGATATGTGGCCCAAGATACTAAAGAAAATCCTAGTATTGTCCACTCTTGTACTGTTAACCCAATCATGTGGCCAGGCAAACCCTGATCAAAATTCGTTAGGTACAACCAAGAAGCAAACATCAAGTACAACTCTAAGGTCTGCAGGCATATTACCTGGGTCACAAAGAGTAGTTATAACAATCAGCAGCTATGTAATAGTAGACAACAACGAGGCAGCATTCGCAGAACCCGTGGAATCTGAGCTATTTCAAGGTGTAGAAATCAACATCGAAGATGGCTTGGGAATGGCCTTTGATATTTCTGCAGAAAATATCATATTTAATTCTCCAGAGGAGATCCTGAAGGATCAAGACACTGTATATTACATAGAGTTTTCTGAACCGATATTAAACGAAAAATCAGCTGAGCTGTTTGAAGAATCAACTCTGATGCCAGAAGATATTGAAATAATAGACGCTACAAAACTCAGATTAGAGTTTTCTTCAGAAACCGAGTTTACAAATGGTACTGAAGGAATTATTAACTTCAACTAATTTAGCGTTGGTCCAGAAGGTTTAGATGTTGCCGGAACAAAAGTAGATACTTTATTTTTGCTCGCTTCTACCCCAGTCTGTGGAGCAGACGTAGAGAAGTTTCCAGGTTCTTGAGGCAAAAATTTTGTTACACCCTTTGAAATATCTTCTAATAGTTTAAGAGCCGGCTTTAACTGTAAAGCAGGATTTTCAATATTAACAACCTCAATCATTTCACCAACGGCTACCAGTAGATTTTTTATTTGTGATTCAGATAATAACCCAACACCACTCAACTTACTATTCAAATTGCTACTCTCAGGGCCGTCGTTTAAATAACGATTGTAAGACAGACCATTTCCAGAGAAACCAAAGATTTGAAACTCTAGATCATCGCCTTTAGAGACTGTAGCCTTGATCCATGCAGGGTCTAAACTGAACTCAATCTGAACACCTTTCGTAACAGATGTAAAAACATTGCCTTCTAAATCCTGAGTTACAGCAACCACATCTACCACCTAAAATATCGCCGTTCAAATATGGTATCGGCCAATTCAAAAGGAATCTGGAAGCAAATATCTTGCTAGCTAGTCTTAAAGACCTAAAAGGTATATTTGGCCTTTGAATTTCTAAGCCAACATCCGGCGCATTAGCCTTGGTGTCAGTATTCAACGGATATTATGTGTTTTTACTGAAAAGACCTGAGGAAATTCTCCGTTTGGAGGTTCAACTGTCACAAAATCTTGGGTTGAGCCCGATGACCCAGAGCTTGATTGGATGGGTTCTTCAAACCTATCCTGGCTTTCGGTAGGCTTGTAGAGACGAACAACCAGCTGCCTGTCAGAATGGTAAGAAAGAATTAATACCGAAAGGTTGGGTTCATATAAACTAGCGTCTTTAATCTTTCGAGCAGCCTCTATGTCTTTAGGATAAAAGGTTTCCTTTGAACCTGAATCAGTAATAACAGTAATTCTTATATTACTAATTTGTTCTTGACCAGCCACTAGATTAATTATAAGCCCAAACGCTGATTGGACCACCAGCAACAAATAAATGTACTTTAAATGCTACAATTATTAAATGGGACTAGAAATAAAGCAATTTGTATTTGCTATATCAAAAACGTTTAGATATAGACAGCTAATTTATATCGGCGTTGGATCATGCTTAATAATTATTGCAACAGTTGGCTATCTAATTTTTAGAGGCGAAGAAAGTTCCATTGCAACACGAACTGAAACAGCTCAAATTACTCAAACAAGCCAAGCCGAAGCAGCTGAACAGATACCCGGCGAAGCTACCTTACTAAGCGAATTAAAGCAGATCACAACTAGCACCGAGCTTAAAAAACCAGATACAACTGATTCGAAAATAAAAGAAAAGTCAAAACCACAAGAAACTTCAAAAATAGAACCCGCTACTTGCAACCAAGATAAAACAAATTGCGAACACCCACAAATAAATTCAGCGCTGAATGAACAAAATGTATTTGTTATTCGTTACCTACCTGATGAAGATAACAATGGTCAAATAGATTTTGAAAGCACCGGCTACAACGGCAGCGTTTCTGACTTAAGAAATAAAACCAAACAGAGTCAATCCCAAGCTGCATATTGGTTAACAGAAGCAAGCCGATACAAAGGTTACAAAGACTTAAACGCTCGACCCTCACTGGGCTACAAGATATCTGACGAAATAGAATTCACTACCAACCCACCTAAAGGCTTAAAAGTTCCTTGGAACAATGCTTACAGACCCGATTACATCAAAATATTGAGCACAGCAAACATTTGTGACCTAGTTGACAACAAAGGCATCGACCAAGTATGGATTTGGACGCAGCATCATAAAGACATTGAGCCAGTCGAAACAAATCTATACAGTAAACATGGCGACATAAGCAACAGTGAAAGAAGCAACGACTTACCGCCATGCAATAATTCATACATGTTATTGAACCTAAATTTCACTCGAGGGCCAGCTGAAATTTTGCACAACCATGGACATCAGCTAGAAGCATTCTTAACCCACAAAGATAGTAACGGAATTTTTTGGAATAATTTTGTGGGTAGCAGCACAGGACAATCAGCACTAACATCAACGCCAAAGCATTGTGGTTGGACACACTATGCGCCGAATAGCGTCAGCGATTATGATACTTCAGCAACCAGAACAGTGCAGTCAGATTGTGAAACATGGAACCCAGACGGACCAAGCACAACAAAACCCGTTAATTGCGAGACTTGGCAAAAATATGCATACAACAAACCTGGTTGTATAGACGATGGCGGACTCGCCTTTTCTGTTTGGTGGATGCAAAATTTGCCAGGCCATAACAATGGTTTAACTTTCAAAGGTAAAGCCCTACGAAACTGGTGGGAGTATTACTCTAGAACAGATGTAGTTCTTGGTGGCAGCCTCCATTACAAATAGCTCTGAGTAAGGTTTCATAGTGAAACAAAACATGGTATTTCAGCGATAAGATTAGCTAGTGCGAGATATCTTGAATGTACTAAAATTTTCGAAACAACTCAGAGGTTATTACATAGGAATAATGCTCCTCTCTGTTGTTGTTGCCCTGATAAACCTGGCCCAACCATTTATTGTCAAGTCTGTAATTGATGAACTTAGCCTTCCCGCTTTTTCCGAAAAAAAATTAATAATTTTTGTTATTCTTTATTTTCTATCTGATGTAGCTATAACAATCTTCTCAAATGTTGGCGGTTATCTGGGCGATATGATGACAGTTAAACTCAGAAGGTTTTTAAGCGAAAGATATTACAGTCATCTTTTGAAGCTGCCACAACGGTATTTCGATAACCAAAGGACAGGCGCTCTAGTAAACAAATTAAGTAGATCAATTGAAAATTTAACTCAAACTCTACAATTCTTTTCTAACAGTGCCCTCCAGCTAGTAATTACAACCGTTCTAACAATTGCAATAACCGCTTATTACTCTGTGATCGCTGCGGTGCTAATGTTCGCTTTGTATCCATTACTATTTTGGCTAACAACCCGATCTTCAGAAAAGTGGCAAGAGATTGAGCACAAAAAAAATAGCCTGCTAGATGATGCTTTAGGTCGATTCACCGAAGTAGTCGCCCAGATGAGTGTCGTAAAGAGTTTTCGACAAGGGCCAAGAGAATTTAAATTATTCGAAGGTAAATTTGGAGATGTAATCCCTCTGACTGATACCCAATCGCGATTTTGGCACAAACAAGATATATTTCGTCGACTAGTTCTGAATATTATCTTTGCAGGTATATTCGGAACAATAGTTTGGCAAACAAGCAACAGCGATCTAGATCTTGGTGAACTAATATTATTAATCCAGTTTGCACAATTAATGAGGGTTCCACTATTCTCTTTAAGCTTTATTGTAGATTCAGGTCAGAGAGCAATTGCTGGAAGCAGAGACTTCTTCGAGGTCATGAATCTAGACACAGAAGAAGATGCTGAATCTGAAACTGCAATTGTAGAAAAACTCGATGTTACAGATGCAGGCGTAACTTTCGATAACGTTTCCTTCTCTTACGAAGAGTTAGCAGTAATAGAAAAACTCAGTTTTAATATTAAATCAGGACAAAAACTAGCACTGGTTTCAGAATCAGGAGGCGGAAAATCTACTCTAGCAAACTTACTAATAGGACTTTATGAACCAACCAGCGGAACTATCAAAGTCGGGGGTCAAGACATAAAGGCTAAACCACTCAGTTGGATCAGAGAACAAGTAGGCGTTGTATTTCAAGATGCAGAACTTTTCTCGGGATCTATCTATGAAAACATTTCGTACGCAATAGCAGATAGCAGTATTGAAAAAGTAGAAGAAGCAGCAAAGGCAGCTAACGCTCATAAATTTATCAAACAGCTGCCCGATGGTTACTACACACAAATTGGAGAACGTGGCGTAAAACTATCTGGAGGCCAAAAACAAAGAATTGCAATTGCAAGAGCATTGTTAAAAGATGCACCCATCTTGATTCTTGACGAAGCAACATCAGCTCTAGACTCAAAAACTGAAGTTGAGGTCCAAGCAGCTTTAGAAGTCCTAATGGAAAATAGAACAAGTTTGATAATTGCACACAGACTTTCGACCATCTCGAACGTAGACCAAATCTTAACCCTTAAAGACGGTGGGATAGATGAAATTGGATCACCAGCGGAGCTAGCTGAGACCGGTGGAATCTATTCTCAATTGGTTCAGCTGCAAAATGCTGATCCTGAAGAGAGAAAAAAATATCTCGAGCAATTTGACCTATCTTTATAATTTCCAACACAAATCCCGACATGAAGTCATTTATACCGATAGATTGTTGGTGAGGGAAATTTTTGTTCCGCTAGACATTAATTCACTGGAGACTCTCATGGATAATTTATTAACGTTCCGCGAGGCCGGGAAAAAACTCGGCGTTAATCGTTCCGCTTTAAAGCAGCTGTTGAAAGATGGCTTGCTTCCCGAGGCAGAAAAGATTCGTAGACCCGAGGGTTGGGTTTGGATGCTACCTGCTGCTTCAATAGAGCAACTATCAAAACACCCAAGTCTTGTTATTGATGTAAGAAATGAAGAGACTGAAGCGTCAATCAATGACACAGGCGAACCACAAGCAGATGAAGTTTTAACTGAGCAAGACACTGTTAGACATTTAACTTTGGCAGCAAACCAAACTGCGGCAGAAGCCAACTCGGTTGCGGAAGTTATTGATATGGCATTATTAGATCGTCTCCTAAGCATCCAAGAAGCAAAGACAGTTGCAAGTTGTAGAGCAGAGCAAGCTGAATACGCCTTAGAAGCAGCACAAACACACTATTCGTCTGTAGAAGAAGAATTAAGCATAGAACGCAAAGAAAGAACAACCACTTCAGAACGTTTAAGAGAAGAACGTCTAGCTAGGAAAATTGCAGACGTTAAAATCGCAGAATTAAATGAACAGTTAATTCGTGAAACAACAATCGCTGAGGCTGAAAGAAAAGAACGCATAGCAGCGACTAATAGAACAATGTCTGCTGAACAAAAAGCCTCATATGCTGTTGCTTCAATGAGCTGGCTTGCAAAAAGAAAATATATGAAAAGCCTAAAAAGCAACTCTGAGTTATAAATATAACTTTTAACTTTTTCGGAATTTACCGAATATACCCGAGGTTTTTTTAGACTCTAAATCTAAACCAAATTCTTCTTCATCATTGTAGATGTCTATTGAGTCACCATCGAAGAAATCAACAACTTCTTCTTCATCTGCAAAAAATTCTGGCACGGTTCCTAATAGACCATCCTCGATTTTATCGAGACCCAAAGCTGCACCAGCAGAAACAAACAGATCGGAAACCCTGATCTGGTATTTAGTTAAGATACTGTCTGGTACTTCAAGATTTCTGATCTGAGAAACATCTTTCATAGAATTTTTAGTAACAATCTTCGCGCCTCGTTCTGATAATACATCAACTGTAGTTTCAGCATCTTTGATAACACCTTTTTTTACTGAGATTCTCCAGCCTGCACCAGAAGTAAGAGTTAGATCACCAGAGTAATCATTTTTTAAAATTCTCAATAAAGCTTGAGGTGCTAACTCTACTTTGTGTAATGGAATGCCATTTTGTACAAAGGCATGTTTAAGGACCGTAATATAATCTGATCTGACAAAAGCTAATAAGTTATCATCTGTTTCAAACCAAGATATTTCTAGATTAAATTTTGATTTAAGTTCTCTAACGGTCTTTTCATGATCTTCGCTCGCTACTAACCCCGCTTGCTCAAGGCCAATAGATACAGCTACTTTGACATCTTCCTCTGGGTCCAAGTCAAGCGATTCCCAAACCTTTTGGATAGTTTCTGTAGGGTCAAGAAAACCATCAGATATAGGTGCAAGGTTAATTCGATCTTCATATTTAATTATTTTAATCAAGTTCGAATCAATGACTGAGGCACGAATGATGTTCCAGTCAATTTCAAATCCAACATGTATAGCCATAGTCCAAGTATAGTCCCACATGGTAATTCATACTTCTGGAAGCAATATTAACTTAAGATTGAAACCATTCTGACCAAATATCTTCATTCGCAGCTATCCAAGATTCAGCTATAATAGCGGAATCTTCACCATCAGCTGCCCTAGCTAGCATTTTATCGTAATCATTTTGTGATATTTGAAAGTTCTTTAAAGCAGCTAGAACTATAGGGGCTTTATCATCAAGAAGCGGACTCGCAACTTTAAATATGTTCTCTTCCACATAGGTGCATAACGCTCGGTCCGAAACGCAATTTTCGATAGTAGGAGTATCTATAAGAACCAACGAAAATTTTGATGAAAAATAACTAGGGGCCTTCGTCTTGATTAAGAATGGATCATCAGAATTTGTCAATTCAGAAAGTTCTAGCTCTAAAGTGACATCATCTGAAATATATTCGACTATTAGAGGTAGTCCCGTTTTGTTGATAATTTCTGAATCGAATTCACGATCCTGATTTCTTCCAATTATTCGACCTTGATTCCCAGACTTTTCACTCGCAAATATTTGTGAGATGGCACGATTTTGAAGCGATTCCCAAGATGTAAGCTGTGGGAATTCGTCTAGAACATATGAAGGCATAAACCAGCCAGCCCTACCTTGAAAGCCTATGACTCCAAGGTTTTCTATGCTATCTAACTGTCTAAGTTCTGCATCATTTAGCTCAGAAGACCAAACTTCTAAAAGGGCATCCACTTTACCTTGTTCAATAGCCTCGATTAAATTATCATTTACATCATAAGTCTCAATCGTTACTGGGTATCTAATCTGAGTCTCAATCAATTTTTGGGCAATTATAGAAAGCACTTCATGGCTAGTACTATTGCGTGCAATATTTATGGTTGGTTTAGCTACAACAAATTTATTATTTTGTACTTGTTCTGAATTAGTATTCGAGGATTGATTTCCTGAACAGCTAATAAGGACTAATATAAAGAATACAAATAATTTTGAACTTGTTATTCTTAATCCACCCATTTATATCTATCCTGTCGCCTCTATGAAATTTTGGATTTTACATGCGACATTATCAAGACCAGAATTTGTACAAAAAGACTGTGCCTCAGCCTCATCTATAAACCCTCCAACATATAAAATATATTCATCACGACTAAATCCTGAGAAATATGCACCCTCGGTTAGAATCAGTTCAGGATATGTCCCAACCAAGTTGTCATAGGAATCTAAAGCACTCTCAAAACCAGGATCTTGTCTGTTAATTGTGTCCAGCACTACGCCAAAACCGAGTTGATTGCTAAACGCATATTGATTAAATATAACCGTTTCTGAACCATCAACAAAAGAAACTTCAACAACATGCCTCCCCGGAGATCCTTCAAAGCCAAAGGCTGATTTAGGGTCTTCTAGAACCACACCATCTATTTTCACTTCATACTCTGTTGGCGTTAACCCTTCAGGAAAATTTACAACTATGTTATATGGTGCAAGAGCATTAGAGTCTACAGGTCCGCTAACCCCGCAAGGATCTGCAAGACATATGGTTGGGATTACTTCGAGTGAAACTTCTGGGGCAAGAACTACAGCTGCAGTTACTGGAGTCGTTACTTGTTCCAAAGTTGGTACAGTAGTCTCAGCAGTTTTTTCATCCTCCCCTGAAAAGAGAATATATAGGATTGCACCAAGTCCAACTAACATTGCAAAAATAATTCCAGCTATTATTGCGTACTTCGGAACACCCAAAGACTTACGATCTTTTACTGGCCGGGTTACTTGCTGGCGTTGGAAGCCTGCCTGATTGTCTTGATACTGATTATTAACGGTTTCTGGTACATACCCGGGTTGAGATAGATTTGTATCATTAGAAAAACTGTCATTCTGATAATTCTGAAGTTGATTTGGAGTTGGTTGCTGAGAATTTACTGGTAGATAGCCTGGATTGTCTTGTTGCTGAAATGTTGGAGAACCAGGCTCCCATCCAGAATCCTGAAAGTTTGAAAAGTGCCCGGTCTCTAAGATTCCCATATCAGCTTCTGCTGCATGTCGTGGCTCATATATTGAATTTCGTGGCTGATTTAGGTTCTCCATTTGGGGTTCAGTAGGAACCGATCCCCCGGTAAAAGAGTTCTGTCGTGAATGATCATCAGGCTGAGTTGGAGAAGCCTGAGTTTGATTTGGTTGAGCCCAGTCAAACTGAGGATCTATACCAGAATCTGTTTCAGAATTCTGAACTCGATTGTGTTGATTTTGCATTGGTTCAAGTTGATCCGGCTGAACCCAACCAGACTGCGTAGATGCTGTCTCAGTTTGGTTCGGTTGATCCCAACCAAACTGAGAATCAATATTAGAACCTGTTTCAGGATTCTGTTGATCTTGGGCTAGACCAAACTGGTTTAGTTGATCTTGCACAGGTTCTACTTTATGTGGCTGACCCCAACCAGGCTGTTTGTCCTGTGTAGGATTTTGTTCGACTGGGATAGAATTCTCCTGAATGGGCGGCACCCAGCCAGCTTCAGAGGCAGTTAAATTATTCTCAAAATCTGCCTCTACAAGTTTGTTAATCTCATCTAATTTATTTAAATCAAAATTATCTGAAGAGGGTTCTTGATCAGGGACAATATTTCCAGTCTGATTCATATTAGGTCTAATTTGAGAGCTTGGATCTGAAAAATTCCATCCTTGATCCGGAACTGGTGGCTCACCAATTGGAACCCCTAAATCTTGAGTATGTGGCGGAGGCTCAACTACAGCCGAGTAACCGCCTTGAACTGGATGGTCAGGCTCTTTAGGAATGGCTGGTTGTATCTGGGCTTGATTTGAAACAACTTTTTTGTTAGCTGGGTTAGTTGACCTTGGACCGTACGGGTTAGTACGTTTCTTTACTGGGTTTGTTTCATCCATTGGTAAACCTGTTTGTTGATCAGGTTGTTGATTCTGGTTCCACTTTATCTTTTCATTCTCATCGTTCATAGAATCTCAAATCTCATTACACAGCTATAGAATAATCTACCTATAATAAACTCAAATATCGATCTTAGGCATTATTTGACGTTATTAGCGCTATTCTATGATCAAATTATGACTCAAAACTATACTTGTTCAAAGCGAATTAAATGAAATTTACTTCTTGTTCCATCCAAGGTGTTCAACTAATCGAGCTACGTGAAATTTCTGACCAAAGAGGGACCTTTGTTAGACAGTTCTGTCAGGCTGAACTAGAAGCTCATGGTTTAAATGGAAATTTTATTCAAGGCAACAGCAGCACCAGTTTAGCCAAAGGAACTCTCAGAGGAATGCACTATCAGAGCGAACCTTATGCTGAGGCAAAACTGGTTTCTTGTACAAAAGGATCAGTCGCTGACATTATTGTGGATGTCCGAAAAGAATCAGATACCTATCTACAGAGTCTTACTTTCGAACTAACAGAACAAGATCATTTATCAATCTATATTCCTGCGGGTGTAGCCCATGGCTATATGACGTTAGAAGATAATACCCACATTAACTATTTGACTACGAAACAATACATGCCAGAATATGAACGAGGAATTTGTTGGAATGATCCAAAGGTTGAGGTTGAACTACCTTTCTCTCCAAAGATAGTTTCAGAGAAAGATACAAATTGGCCAAACTTTAATGAGAATCTCAATTAACTATCAATCTAAACAAGAAGATAAACATGATCTTAATAGATAAAGAACTTGAAAAGCGTAAAGATTCTCCAATACGAATCGCCATTACTGGTGCTGGGTTTATTAACCGAGGTTTGACAAACAAAATTTTAAATCACACAACCGGCATGGACCTATCAGTAATCATAAATAGGACACCAGAACATGCCAAGGAGTGTTTCCGGCTTGCCGGCGTTGAAGCTGTCGAAGTCACAACAGTTTCACAATTGACAAATGTAATTGAAAACAACCAACATGCTTATACTTCTGATCCTCAAATTGCAATGCAGTGTGAATTAATAGATTGTTTGGTCGAAGGTACCGGAACTCTCCATTACGCAGCACCTATTGTTCTTGATGCTATCGAAAACAAAAAACATGTCGTTATGCTAAACGCTGAACTAGATGCACTCCTCGGCCCGATATTCATGCATAAGGCTAACGAAGCCGGTGTTATATATACAGGCTGTGATGGCGATCAGCCAGGGACTCAAATGAATCTGTACAGGTTTGTTAAAGGTATTGGGGCTACGCCGCTAGTAATTGGAAATATCAAAGGGCTGCTCGACTATTATCGAACGCCAGAGACACAAGCTAGCTTTGCAGCGCAGTGGGGTCAAACTCCTGAGATGGTAACCAGTTTTGCTGATGGGACTAAAATTGCTTTTGAACAAGCAGTGGTAGCAAATGCAACGGGCTTTGGGGTTTCTAAACGAGGAATGAACGGCCATAGCTTTGATGGACATATTGATGATGCAAAAAAGTTTTACGATATTGAAGAATTGCAAAACTCTGGCGGAATAGTAGATTTTATTGTTGGGACTAAACCAAGCCCCGGTGTTTATATATTTGCATCACATGAAGATCCTCAACAACATTTGTATCTCGAATATTCAAAACTAGGCAATGGTCCGTTGTATTCGTTTTACACTCCTTATCATCTCTGCCATTTTGAAGTCCCAAACTCTGTGGCTCGAGCTGTAATATTTAATGACGCAACAATTGAGCCAAGCTTTGGGCCAATCGTAGATGTAGTAGCAGTAGCTAAACAAAATTTAAGCACTGACAAAGAACTGGATGGCCTTGGCGGTTTTGATACCTATGGGCTATGTGAAAACAGTTTACAAGCGCAAAAAGAGAACCTGCTGACTATGGGTCAAGCTGAAGGTTGTAAATTAATCAGACCTGTTGCGAAAGATCAGCCTATTACTTTAGCTGATGTGATTTTTCCGAAAAACAGGCTGGTTGATAAGTTAAGAGCTGTACAGAACAGTATCTTTGTACAGACATGAAGAAAAAATTTATCCTTTTACTCTGCTTAATTGCTTTTAGTTCTTGTTCAAAAAATGATGAAACTGAGCCAGCACAAACAACGTCTTCGAGCATTGATATTTTTGAAGACCAAGAACCAGTCAGTTCTTTTAGTCCGACCGAAAACCGTTTATGCGAAGATCTAGAATCTGTATCGGTAGGGACTGTTAAAAATGATTCCTTAACTGAGCTTTCTGGACTTGTATACACCAGTGGTAATTTGTGGGCTCATAACGATTCTGGTTCCAAGTCAGGAGTTTTTAAACTGTCAGAAGCCGGCGAAGATTTAGGTTTTTTTGAGCTTGACATTGCCAAAAGTAAGGAAACAGATTTTGAAGATATATCGATCTTTGAAAATAAAATATATTTGGCTGATATTGGGAACAACATAAACACTGATGAAAGAGCTTCAGTACAGGTTTATAAATTCGAAATTCCGGAGACCATGATTGAAGATTTTAAAACGTATGAACTCACATACCCCGATGGCGCACGGGATGCAGAAGCATTTTTTGTTGATCCAGTTACGGGTGCTTTTGTCATTATAGAAAAAGCAATTGGCTTAGAAGTTCTGTTAGGTTCCACAGCAGATGCTGGCGTATATATGGTAGATCCAGAAGAATCTAATGTACTTAAACGAGTTGGGAAAATTGATTTAAGTTATCTGGCTGAGATTTCAACTTCTCCAATTCCTGAAAGTGCTAAGGTTAGTAATGTTTCTGGCGTTATCACTGGGGCTGACATTAGTATTGACGGCTCTGTTATTGCTATCCGAACCTATAGGTCTGTCTGGCTTTTTCCAAGAAATGATAATCAATCAATTATGGAAGCTTTTGGCAACGAGCCTTGTGAGGCGCCGGTTGGGCTCGAAGACCAAGGTGAAGCTATTGCATTAAATTCTGACACTAAGAGTTTCTTTACAATTAGTGAGGGCGGCAACTCTAAGATCTATGAGACCAAGTAAAACCCGTCAACAAGATACCCGATAAAACGTTGCAGTTTAATTAGCTTATGGCAGACTTAGAACGTGTCTAATAATTCTGAAATCAAAATTGTTCCTTCCGTCCTGCCAGCAGATTTTGCAAACTTGGGTAAAGAATGTGCGGCTCTAGAAGAAGCAGGGGTTGATCGCATCCAATTTGATATTATGGACGGCCAGTTTGTGCCAAATCTAACATTTGGCCCTGACACAATTGCTTCGGTGCGTAGTCACACTAGTTTGCCGTTTGAAGCACATTTAATGACCTTACAGCCAGAGCAGTTCTTAGAAAGATTTATCGATGCTGGCTGTGAAATGATTATTGTTCATGCTGAAGCTTGCACTCATTTACACAAAGTCCTAGCTCAAATTAAAGAATTAGGGGCCAATGCCTGTGTTGCATTAAACCCTCACACCCCTATTCAACAAATCGAAAGCATGACAGATCTTTTGGACATGATTCTGATTATGACTATTAATCCTGGTTTTGGTGGACAAAAGTATTTACCTTTGGTCGAAAACAAGATTAGACAAGCCCGCGAGCTGGCTGATGCTGCCGACCATGAAATCGATATTGAGGTTGATGGTGGCATAAATAATGAAACCATTAAACGGGCTGCAAAAGCTGGCGCCAACGTATTTATTTCTGGAACAACACTGTATAAACACCCAGAAGGTCTAACTGCTGCTGTTAAAGAGCTGCGAAGTTCAGCTCTAGAAGCTATGTAATCGTTATTAAACCGTACTTCAGATAAAGCTATTTTTTTTCGGTAAGTTCACCGGCTCTGGAAATTACATGGTCTACTAGACCATATTCTTGAGCCTCTTTAGCAGAGAACCAACGGTCTCGGTCAGAGTCATCTTCGATCTGTTGAGCTGTTTGGCCTGAGTGTTCTGCTATTAGTTCAGCCATCTCTTTTTTAATTTTTACTAAGTTCTCTGCCTGAATAGCGATGTCAGACGCTTGGCCTTGAACACCGGCACTTGGCTGGTGCATTAAGATTCGAGCGTGAGGTAGAGCATATCTTTTACCAGGAGCGCCCGCTGTTAGCAGGAACTGACCCATCGAAGCACCTAGACCTAGGCATACGGTTGCAATCTGTGGCTTGATGAATTGCATTGTGTCGTAAATTGCCATACCAGCAGTTACTGATCCGCCTGGAGAGTTAATGTACAGCCAGATGTCTTTGTCTTGATCTTGACCTGCTAGATACAACATTTGTGCTGCAATTGAGTTAGCGATATCGTCGTCAACTTGCTGGCCAAGAAAGACAATTCTTTCTTTCAGAAGTTGCTGGTATATATCGAAACCAGATGGTGAACTTGATGATTGTGCTGTTGGAAGGACGGTAGTCATAACGAATAGGTTATCGTTAACTACCCCGCTCTGCTGGGTTCTAAATAAATATCCTGAGAGTTTATAAAAATCTGAGACACATTTGTTTGCATTAGATAAACTAAGAGAACAATATCATATGTATGTTGTGGTAAATGATAGGTTCTCACTAGCTTTTACGCTAGTTTGATCTTACTAATTTAATAGCTTGCGGACGTGGCGGAATTGGCAGACGCGCTAGACTTAGGATCTAGTGTCTTATAGACGTGGGGGTTCAAGTCCCCCCGTCCGCACTTTTTTTCAACCTTCACAGGATTAAAGATTTTATAAATATCTTTCTGTGGCTAGCTTGAGAACTCGATAATCAAGCTACTTGTTGACTGCCTTTAGATAATCAAAACAATTTACAATTAATTCATCAATTCGTTGCAGCGTGAGCTGATCAGGATCTATTCCGTAAGATCCGACAGCGCACAACAAATTTGAAACCAAATCTGTGCTAGTTAACCCTAGTTTTTCTTCATAATCTTGGATAATCTCTCGGCTAAATTTGCTCGAGAACCTTAGAGATTCCAATATCCGGACCAAATCGTAGGTTGGGTAGCCGTTGATTCTTGCGCCTCCCCAGTCAATTAATCTAAAATCTAACCTGGGAAAGTTCCCAACAAATAAAACATTGCCAAGCCAAAGATCACCATGCATTAAGACAGTTTTTGGAACCCAGAAGCCAGTGTTTAAAGATTCAAGCGCTTCGTCCGCTGCAGATTGGATACGGTCTGGAAGCTTATCATTATCAAGGATCCATTGAAGTGGAGCCAATACAGTTTTATCTATATCAGCAGAATCTCGATCCTTTAATGTTGTTTTAGAAACATCAAAAACCCATTTAAGAAGTTGCTTTTTAACCAACCTTTTATAAAGATGTCGACGGACTCCCCCGCTTGGGATCGGCTGAAAGCAAGTGAGAACAGACAAACTTCGCCCGTCATATATCGACTGATGCAGTGGACCAGGAACTACGTCCTGCAACTCCGGATCAAGACTATTAATAATACTTTCTAAGCGACTGACTTCATTTGCCACAAGATTTGGAGCCTGAGTAGGAGACAAAGCAACGTATTGGATACGGGTACCAGCCTCATCTAGTACAAAGAAACCTTGTTTAGCTATGGCTGCTACCGAGTTGTCTTCAGCCTGAGCTAGCCTAACCCCTGTAAATTCAGATATTCCTGACCAGCTTTTCTGCAAATGACTAAACAGCTGATCCACATCAGGATCAATATTGGTTTTGTTTTCTATTTGATCCACGCCTTTACTGTATATTCCAAATCCGAAAAAAATCTTAACCAAGCCATTTTTAAAAGCATGAATTTCAATACATAAATAGACGTCAAACTTTCTGTCTGTGTCACGTTGCCAAAATATTCAACACAATCAAAATAGCTAAACTGAGCTATAATGGTCACTTATGGCGGGCGGAAAAAGATTTAAGAACTCAATGCCTACTTTAAGCGAACCTTTTGCAGTAATTGACATAGGTTCTAACTCTATGATGCTAACCATAGCTGTGGAACTAGACGGACGTATCTACAAAGTCAGACGAGAAAATTCCCAGGTTAGGTCAGGAAATTGGACCGACGGCAAAATCGACCATAAACTTGAAAATTCCGTAATTAAAGAGTTAACTAAGTTTGTTCAGATATGCAGAGCACATCCCGTCCAACATAAAAATATTAGAATATAAAAATATTAGAA